>VOFH01001289.1_pt1 | contig 87832 bp, 127 predicted proteins | sample 5384091 | NCBI WGS metagenome assembly VOFH01 (sample SAMN12384727, study PRJNA508395) | human gut metagenome | isolation source: healthy gut G | host: Homo sapiens
ATCGGGAGGGAATGATTGATGTTTTGGTAACTGCTCCTATCAATAAGCATACCATTATATAGAGCAAAAATTGGGAGATGGCGAGAAGGCCCTTATGATTCTGATGAAAGATGACTTCCGGGTAGCATTGGTGACCGGACATATTCCCGTTAAAGAGATAGCCGGAAGCATCACCAAAGAACTGATACAAGAAAAACTGAAGATATTCAACCGCTCCTTGAAGCAGGATTTTGCTATCAGCGCACCGCGTATTGCAGTGCTTTCGCTGAATCCGCATGCAGGAGACGGCGGATTGCTGGGAACTGAAGAGCAGGAGATTATCATTCCGGCCATCAACGAAATGGCTGCTAAGGGTATGCTTTGCTATGGTCCTTATCCGGCAGACGGGTTTATGGGCTCAGATAACTTTACCCATTTTGATGGTATCCTGGCCATGTATCACGACCAGGGGCTGGCACCGTTCAAGGCATTGGCTATGGACGAGGGCGTGAACTATACTGCCGGCTTGCCGGTGATACGCACTTCGCCTGCTCATGGCACGGCCTACGATATTGCCGGGAAAGGAATCGCCTCTGAAGATTCATTCCGGCAGGCTATCTATGTGGCAATAGATGTGTTCCGTAACCGCCAGCGTGAGAAAGAGGCACATGCAAATCCGCTGCGCAAGCAATATTACGAGAAACGTGACGATAGCGACAAACTGAAACTCGATAGTGTAGAAGAAGATTTGTAGAATGACAAAAGCGGAAATACAACAAGTAAAATTACGTTTCGGCATTATCGGCAACAATGAAGCGCTGATGCGTGCCATTGATATCGCTATCCAGGTAGCGCCCACCGACTTGTCTGTACTGATTACCGGAGAGAGTGGTGTGGGAAAGGAGAGCTTTCCGCAGATAATACACCAGTACAGCCGGCGCAAGCATGGACAGTACATTGCCGTGAACTGTGGAGCCATTCCCGAAGGGACGATTGACTCGGAACTGTTCGGTCATGAGAAGGGCGCATTTACCGGGGCTATCGGCGAACGGAAGGGGTATTTCGGTGAGGCCAACGGCGGAACAATCTTCCTTGATGAAGTCGGCGAATTGCCTTTGCCTACCCAGGCACGCTTGTTGCGTGTGCTCGAGAGCGGTGAATTCATCAAAGTAGGTTCTTCTAAGGTGGAAAAGACCGATGTGCGTATTGTTGCCGCTACCAATGTAAACTTGACACAAGCCATTGCTGACGGACGTTTTCGTGAAGACTTGTATTACCGTTTGAACACAGTTCCTATTCAGGTCCCTCCATTGCGCGAACGCGGTGAAGACGTGGTGCTGCTGTTCCGAAAGTTTGCTTCGGACTTTGCAGAAAAGTACCGTATGCCTGCCATTCAGCTGACGGAAGACGGCAAGCAAGTGTTGCTGGGCTACTCATGGCCGGGTAATGTGCGCCAGTTGAAGAATATCACCGAGCAGATATCCATCATTGAGACCAATCGTGAAATCAATGCATCCATACTGAAGGGCTATCTGCCTGAGCAGAACAATATGCAGCGCCTGCCTGCCTTGTTTGGAGTGAAGGAGGACAAGAGCTTTGGGAGTGAACGGGAAATTCTCTACCAGGTTCTGTTTGATATGCGCCAGGATGTAACGGACTTGAAAAAGTTGGTGCATGAGATTATGGCTGAAAGGGGAACGGTAGCCAATCCGGCGGTTGCCACATCGGCCTACTATACGCCGGCTACTCCGGCGGTGGTACCTCCGGTAACATCCAGTGTTCCCACCATTATACATCCTTCGGTAAAGCCGGTTACTCCGGTGGACGATGATTTCCAGGATACGGAAGAATATGTGGAGGAGTCACTCTCCCTGGATGAAGTGGAGAAAGAAATGATACGTAAGGCGCTTGAAAAACATCACGGCAAGCGTAAGAGTGCGGCTCAGGATTTGAATATCTCTGAGCGTACGTTATACAGAAAGATAAAAGAATATGGATTGGATTAAAAAAGCGGCATTTGCTTCCTTGTTGGTAAGCTTGTTATTTCTGGTGAATTCATGTAGTATGAAGTTGGGACTTGCTCCGATAAGCTCTATCGACTATACAAAGGTAAAAACGATTTCCATTGCCGATTTCCAGAACCGGGCAGAGTATGTATATGCACCGCTGGCAACAGAATTTAACCAGAAAATGAAGGATATGTTCATTCAGCAGACTCGCCTGCAACTGGTGAATTCCGGAGGAGACCTGGAAATAGACGGAGAAATAACCGGCTACAATCAATATAATGAATCGGTGGATGCCAGCGGCTACTCTTCGAAGGTGAAGGTGACGCTGACTGTCAACGTGCGTTACACCAATAACACGAACCATGAGGAGGACTTTGAACAGCAGTTCTCGGCTTTCCAGACCTATGATTCCTCAAAATTGCTGACCGAAGTGCAGGACCAGCTGATAACCTTGATGGTGAAAGACATTGCCGAACAGATTTTCAATGCAACTGTAGCTAACTGGTAAACTCATGACGCCTACCCATTTGCAACAATGGATTCAGCATCCCGAGACGCTGAATAGGGATACTTTGTACGAGCTTCGCACATTGGTGGCACGCTATCCTTATTTCCAGTCGCTCCGTTTGCTCTATCTGAAAAACCTCTATCTGCTGCACGACATCAACTTTGGCGCGGAGTTGCGCAAGGCTGTGTTGTATGTGGCAGACCGTCGTGTGCTGTTTTACTTTATAGAGGGTGACCGCTATACTTTGAAATCCCGGAAGGTCTCGTCGCTGTTTTCCGGCGATTTGGAGAAAGAGCCGAGTGTGGACCGTACCCTTTCCTTGATTGACGCATTTCTGGCTACTGTTCCCGAAGAGCATTCACAGCATACGGAGCTGGATTATGCGGTGGATTATACGGCCTATTTAATGCAGGAAGAACCCGGTGTGGATGCAGAAGATGAGTCGGAAGTGCCTAAACTGCGCGGGCATGAATTGATAGATGACTTTATCCAAAAGAGTGAGTCTTCGGATGCCTCGGATACGAGAAGGGAGTTTCTTGTAGAGAAGGAGGAAGAGACTGAAGAAGAGGAAGAACCCTCAGTATCGCCGGTAACGGAAGAGTTGGACGATAGCTGTTTTACGGAAACTTTAGCCAAAATCTATATAAAACAGCACCGATATGACAAGGCGCTTGAAATTATTAAAAAATTAAGTTTGAATTATCCAAAAAAAAATGCTTACTTTGCAGACCAAATCAGATTTTTGGAGAAATTGATTATTAACGCTAAATCAAAATAACAAAATGTATTTATTATTAGTTATCTTAATGCTGATTGCATCTGTGCTGATGTGCTTCATTGTATTGATTCAAAATTCTAAAGGAGGTGGTCTGGCATCAGGCTTTTCATCATCCAACCAAATTATGGGTGTGCGCAAGACTACGGACTTTTTGGAAAAAGCAACCTGGACTCTGGCAGCTGTCATGGTAGTCTTCAGTATTGTTTCTGCTTACACTATTCCTTCTTCCACAGGCAAGGGCGGTGATGTGATTCTGGAACAGGCGCAACAAGAAGAAAAAACTAATCCTTATAACATGCCCGTAGGTACAGAAGCTCCGCAATCGGAGGCCCCTAATGGTTTAAAGGTAAAGAGATGGCTTTGGCTATGGGACTTGAGATGGCAACCGCACGTATCGGTACCACTTTGGCTATGGTGCTTACCGTTCCCATTGCCGATTATTTCGGCTATACGGATGAAAGCGGCAGTTTCCATACCAATATTCCGATGCCTATTTTGTTGTGCCTGATCATGCTGTGCATCGGTACTATCGCCTTTTTCATTTATACCTTTTATGATAAGAAACTTGACGCTTCTTTAGATACTCAGGGAGAAGAACCGGAAGAACCGTTCCGTATGAAGGACGTTAGGTTGATTGTAACCAATAAAGGCTTTTGGCTGATTGCGTTGCTGTGTGTGCTGTTCTATTCTGCCGTATTCCCCTTTCTTGAAATATGCTACAGACCTGATGGTGCAGAAATATAATGTAGACCCTAAGCTGGCCGGAAATATTCCGGGATTACTACCGATAGGTACCATCTTCCTGACTCCGTTGTTTGGTACTCTTTATGACCGTATCGGTAAAGGAGCGACGTTGATGATTATCGGTGCCGTCATGCTGATTGGTGTGCATACTTTGTTTGCGCTTCCCATTCTGAACGTATGGTGGTTTGCCACTGTGATTATGATTGTTATTGGGTATTGCCTTTTCGCTGGTGCCTTCGGCTATGTGGCCTTCTGTTCCGAAAATTATTCCGGAGAAGCAGCTGGGTACAGCTTACGCTTTGATCTTCTGGGTACAAAACTGGGGGTTGATGGGTGTACCTCTGTTGATCGGATGGGTGTTGAATACCTATTGTAAAGGTCCGGTAGTGGATGGAGCGCAGACTTATGACTATACTTTGCCTATGGCTATCTTTGCTTGTTTCGGTGTTTTGGCTCTGATTGTAGCTTTAATGCTGAAAGCGGAAGACAAGAAGAAGGGATACGGGTTTGGAAGAAGCAAATAAAAAATAAAGTATATGGCAGACCAAAGAGAAAACAAACCTGTTAGAGGTTATTCCTTTCGTAGTGAAAATATTACGGCCGAAAAGGGAAGCGATGGTACCGTTACCATTGCTTTCCCCCGGTTTAAATACGAGTGGATGCGGCGATTCTTGTTGCCTAAAGGAATGTCTGCGGATATTCATGTCCGGCTGGAAGATCATGGCACTGCCGTATGGGAGTTGATTGATGGAAAGAGAACCGTACGCCGGATTATTGAAGAGCTGGCAGAACACTTCAATTATGAAGAAAATTACGAATCACGTATTACGGCTTATATCACTCAGTTGCAGAAAGACGGATTTGTGAAATTAGTGATTGAGAACTGATTGCATTACGATATACTATTGGAATATAATAAAAGACTCGGCTGATTTAAAAAGAAGTGCACTAAAAGTTAAACATGAACTTTTGGATTTAAACGGTGTTTTTGATTATGCTTTATTCTCCTTCTTCTCTATCTACCTTGATCAAGCCTCCTGTATCCGGGTTGAAAGTAACCTGAACAGTCGATTTCTTATTGAAAAGCGCCGGAGCCAGATATTCGATAGTACCGAATTGTGTGACAGGAAGTTCTCCGTTAAACCATTGCTTTTTCCCCTCCGTTAGTGTTACTTGTGCTTTGCCGGGCACATTATAGGCAATGCCGTCCACCTTCTTTTTGCCATCGTCTTCCGGTACGTTGACGGTTTTCAGATTCTTCAGCGTGATATAAACCGGCTCTCCTGCAAGATCGTTATTGGCAACTATGCCCAGCTTCTTCGAAAAGCGGAAAGCTACTTCGTTGTCCATTTCCTTATCCGGAGTGAGGCGGATGTTGAATATCTTTTCGTCTTTATTCAAGGTACCCGAGAACATTTCGGTCATGGCAGCCTCTTGCTCTTCCAGGTTGGCGAGCATAATCTTCAGTTGCTCCCCATCTTTGGGCATGTTGTCTGCCTGTCCGCGTACCAGGGCATTTTTACTTTCACGAATGTTATAAATCTCTTTGGCAACCAACTCCGCCATTTTAGCCGTAGAACCTGCCATCAGAATCTCTTCGGTCAGAAAATCACGTGGATTTATCTTCTTTTTCTGTGTCGTGGCGGGTTGCATCGGAGCCGATTTTTTAGGAGATAGCGGTACGTTGATTGATTTTACGATACCATCTTCGGTCAATTCTATTAGCGGAGCTACTGTTTTATCTTTCAGCTTGACAAAATAGGTATGTTCGCTATCGGGGATACCGACAGATTTTGCTTTGACGCTGACCAGTTCCCAATATTCCTGAGGCTCACCCGACACATCGGTCAACCGGAGATAACGGTCGGCATACTTGCTGAATTCTCCCGGAGTATATGTCACTTTATTGACTTTGACTTCAATATTGATTGCTGTTTTAGGAAGTGCATAGGTTACACCGTAATCTTTTCCCCGGGTAACTCCCGCTGTAACTTCGGTCTGGGCATAAGCCGAGGTAGAGAGTAACAGCCCTGTCAGTATAATTAGCTTTTTCATTTCCGGTTTATTTTAACTGGTTTAAAAAACAAAGTTAATGAAGTTATTTGGAAAATCATAAGTTGTTAACTTTTATTCGCTTACCAGACGCCAAGCCAATGGCAGATTACTGATAATGTCTCCTGCCGTCATGCTGATAACGCCTTGCTTTTTGCGTGCGAAATCACCTGCCAGACCATGTACATAAGTACCGATTTTGGCAGCTTCTTCAGCCGGATATCCCTGTGCGAGCAAAGCCAGCACGACACCTGTCAATACATCTCCGCTTCCGGCTGTTGCCATACCCGGATTACCCGTCGGGTTGAAATAGCACTTACCCGAGGGGGTAATGATTGCCGAGTAGGCACCTTTTAGATAATATGTACTTTGGCGGCACGGGCCAGTTCGCAGGCCTTCATCAGACGTTCGTATGAGTCTGGCATTTGCCGGCCAAACGTTCCAGTTCTTTCGGATGCGGAGTGAGGATGGAACCCTTCGGCAGGTGGGTAAGGGCATGGCGGTGGTTGGCAAGGATATTAAGTGCGTCGGCGTCCACTACTACGGGAGTCTGGCAGTGTTCCAGTTGCTCTAACAAGGCAGCTTCCGTTTCCTCGTTTCGTCCCAGTCCCGGACCGATGCCGACTGCTTGGTAATCGTCGGTGTCGGTAGGTACGGCGAAACAGTTTTCGTTGATGTCGGTCTCTACGATAGCTTCGGGTGCGGAGGTTTGCAAGATGTCGTAATTGCACATCGGCGCATGGACAGTCAGTAACCCTACGCCGAACGAAGGCAGGCACGGGCAGCGAGTACAGAGGCTCCCGCCATTCCTTTTGACCCTGCTATCAATAGTGCATGGCCGAAGTTCCCCTTGTGGGCAAACTGTTTACGTGGCTTGATGAGTGAACGGATTTGCTCTATCTCCAACATTTCGTAGTTCGTCTCCATTTCTTCGATTCCTTCTTCGCTCAACTGGATGTCCAACAATTCCCATTCACCGACAAACTCTGTATTTTCGGCAAAGAGGAAGGCCAGTTTCGGTAGTTGCAGGCTGAAAGTTACGTCGGCACGGATAATATAGCTTTTCACGTTAAATGTATTTTCTTCTCCCATCAGTCCGGAGGGGATGTCGATGGCTACTACCATGGCGGGCGAGGAATTGATATATTTCACTACGGCAGCGAAACCTCCGCTTAACGGCTTGTTCAGTCCCGACCCGAATAGCCCGTCGATCACCAAATGTTCCGGTGTCAGAGTCGGCGGTACGAATTGGGTACTGATTTCGTGGAATGTTACTTCTTCCATCATTTCTACCAGTTCCTTATTGGTCTGGCAGTCGGGTGAAAGTTTTCCTTTCGTGTTGAAGAGATATACCTCGATCTTATATCCTTTTTCAGCCATCATGCGGGCTACGGCGAGAGCGTCTCCGCCATTGTTTCCCGGTCCGGCAAAAACGGTGACCGGCGTTTCCGTGCCCCATCTGTCTGTAATGGCTTTTGTCAGTACTGTTGCCGCACGTTCCATCAAGTCGATGGAGGCAATCGGTTCATGCTCTATGGTATAAGCGTCCAATTTCTTGATACTGCTGCTTGGAAATATTTTCATTGTGATGTCCTTTTTTAGTTTTTTACCCACAAATGTACATGATTCTTCTGACTTTTCCGGTTTGTTATAGGAAGAAAACACATTTATTGTAGGTAGACGACCGGCAGAATATAGGTCGATAAGTTTTTTCTACGGGATATAAAGTTCTTTTGTATAGGTAATAAACTTTCTTTTATCAGTAATAAAACTATAAACGAAGCCTCTGATTATATAAATGAAACTTTCGTTTATATAATCAAAGCCTTCGTTTTTATAAACGCAAGCTTCGTTTATAGTTTAGGAATAGTAGAAAAGAACTTTATAACCTATCGTTAGTAAGTTTACATTCAATAGAGAGTAACTTTTTTAAGGCATTTTATTTAGTTTTTTGTACCTTTGCGCTCCATAAACTACTAAAAAATAAATTCATGAGCGCATTGAAAGGGCATCCTAAAGGCCTTTAACTGATTTTTGCAACAAGCACGGCAGAACGCTTCAGCTACTACGGTATGCGTGCGATTTTCATTCTCTTTCTGACTCAAGCTTTATTGTTTGATAAAGAAGCGGCGGCCTCTATCTACGGTAGCTACACCGGATTGGTTTATCTGACTCCGTTGATTGGCGGATATATTGCCGACAAATACTGGGGCATTCGCCGTTCAGTGTTCTGGGGTGCGGTGATGATGGCCGTCGGGCAGTTCCTGATGTTTATGAGTGCTTCCACATTGAATAATACCGAACTAGCACATTGGCTGATGTATGGCGGACTCGGCTTTTTGATTTTGGGTAACGGTTGCTTTAAGCCGACGGTATCATCGCTGGTTGGACAGCTTTACGAGCCGGGTGACAAACGGTTGGATGCGGGATATACCATTTTCTATATGGGGAGTTAATGTCGGTTCTTTTGCTGCTCCGTTGATTTGCGGTTTCTTGGGAGACACAGGGAATCCGCAGGACTTTAAATGGGGATTTCTGGCAGCCGGAATCATGACGCTATTTACCGTCGTACTTTTTGAGACCCAAAAGAATAAATATCTTTTCTCTCCATCCGGCGAAGCTATCGGTATCATTCCTGATGCAAAACGTGAGAAGAAAGAAGATAAAGCCGATCACATCTCTCACCCGAAGATGGACGCACGGACAAAAATACGCAATCTCATAATAATAACTGTCTTGGCTGCTGTTCTATTGGCATTCTTTGGTTACATATTCACAGGCGACTGGATTAGTGTCGGTATTTTCACGGCTTGCATCGTCTTTCCGGTACTTATTCTGTTGGATGGTTCGTTGACAAAGATAGAGCGTAGCCGTATTTTTGTCATTTATATCGTCGCTTTTTTCGTAATTTTCTTCTGGGCAGCCTACGAACAGGCGGGAGCTTCTCTGACGCTTTTCGCTTCCGAACAGACCGACCGCGATATTTTAGGTTGGGAAATGCCTGCTTCCTGGTTTCAATCCTTTAATCCGCTTTTCGTCGTTGTACTGGCTTACATCATGCCGGGAGTATGGAGTTTCCTGAACAAACGGAAAATGGAACCTTCTTCCCCTACTAAGCAGGCTATCGGCCTCCTGCTACTCTCTTTGGGATATCTTTTCATCTGTTTCGGAGTGAAAGATGCGGTTCGGGAGTGAAAGTAAGTATGATTTGGCTGACGGGACTTTACTTTATCCACACTATTGGTGAAATTGCCCTGTCGCCTATCGGGCTTTCTATGGTGAACAAACTGAGTCCGTTGCGTTTTGCTTCGCTGATGATGGGTATATGGTACCTCTCCACGGCCACAGCCAACAAGTTTGCGGGTACGCTGAGCGGACTCTATCCCGAAGCCGGAAAAGTAAAGACCATTCTGGGCTTCCAGATTGCGACGATGTACGACTTCTTCATGGTATTTGTGGTAATGTCGGGCGTCGCCTCACTGATTCTGTTCCTGCTGTCGAAGAAATTACAGAAGATGATGCACGGAGTAGAATAAGGTATTATATGTAGACAATGTGCAAAAAAGAAAGTGATTGCCTCATTTTATTATACTATTTCTTTTATAGGATAGAAAAAACTAACATAATATATATGCCGAAATGATTTTTATTAACTTTGCTCTTGATTTCTTTAATTAAGAGCAAATAGCTTATGGCAAAACTATATGATTTATCAGATAACAGCCGGATTGTAAAAGCGTTGAAAAAAGGAGATTCAACGGCTTTTGAGGCTGTGTATCAATCATATAGTGGTTTGCTGCGTACTTATGCAACAAATATTTTACAAGATACCGATGCGGCTTATGAAGTGGTGCAAGATGCTTTCATGGCTATTTGGCTAAATCGTAAATCGTTGGATGACACGAAATCATTACGGAATTATCTGTTAAGAGCGGTTCATAATAATTCATTAAGATTGATTAAAGCGGAAGAAATACGGAGGGCCCGTGAAGAAAAAGCTATGGAGGAACAAATGATGGATTGGGAGGAAGTGCCTGTTTCTTCACAAAGAAACGAATTGTTGATTCCTGCCATAGAACGTCTGCCGGAACAGAGCCGCAAAGTACTTCAAATGAGTTATTGGGAAGAAAAGAAAAATGCAGTTATTGCTGATGAACTATCAATATCTATCCGTACAGTTGAGACTATTTTATATAAAGTAAAGAAGAAGTTACGGAAGGAAATCAAGAAAAAATAACCTTTTCTCAAAAAAAATATCGAACCGGATACGTAAATTCATCAGGTGCAGTATTATATATAATGAGTAAATTTCATTATATATGGATACAAAACACGATATCCCGCACCGGGAGATAGGTGAACAAGACGATGAACTGCTGGAACAATTGTGGAAGCAGTTGCCCGATTCTCAGGAAGATCCTTTTATAGCCGATCAGGGGTTTAAAGACTTGCAAGGTCGGATTCAGAGAAAACTTCGTATAAAACGCAGGTTTCGTATATTGACAGCCGGTAGTATTGCTGCGGCATTGATTACGGGCGTTTTGATTTTTCGGACACTTATTCCGTCGGAACAGGTTCCTACTGCCATTGCGCAGTTACAGGATATGGGGGTCACTATATCTGATGATCAAGTTATATTAAAGATGGGGAATGAGGTTGTTATGTCCCTTGACAGTGCAGCACGTATTGAGCTGAATACAGCAGATGATGTGGCTCTACAAACTGCTGCCGGTAAAAAGCTGGCGTTGGCAAGTGAGCGTATCTTGAAACTAGAAGTTCCTGCCGGACGTCACTTTCAGATGACTCTGTCGGACGGTACGAAAGTATGGCTGAATGCTTCTTCTACATTGGAGTATCCTGCTTCGTTTGAAGGTAAGAAAGAACGTAGGGTGAGACTGACGGGAGAGGCGTTTTTGAAGTCAGTCGTAATGAGAAATGTCCGTTTTATGTAGAAACTGGTAATCAGGAGTCTGTACAGGTATTGGGAACCAGCTTTAATATAAATGCCTATCCGGAAAAATAGTAAACATTTCACTACGCTTGTAACGGGAAAAATCAGTTATCAGGTAGAGGAGGGAAAGAACCTGTCATCTTATCTCCTGATCAACAAGTGAGCTTCGATTGTGTGTCTGGAGATATGAAGGTGGCACAAGTAGACGCTTCTGGCTTTTGCGGCATGGAAGGATGGCTGGATTTACTTTGAGGATGAAACTCTTCCGGACTTGGCAAAACGCCTTTCAAGGGTATATGGGGTTGAAATAAAGGTTGCCGAGCGATTGAGAAACTATTCCTTTTCCGGGAAAATCAGTTATGAACGTGGCGTTGACTATATTACTCGCCTGATGGAGGAAACCAATGGGGTTGTCTGTGAGGTTGAGAATGGGGTGCTCTGGTTGAGATGAGAGATACAATAATATAAAAAGAATGAGATAAGAGTATGAAAAGGAAGAAAAGTTTTATTCACATTGATTGGAAGATAGGGCTTATATTTCTTGTGTTTTCAGTCTGTTGTCGTACTGTGTATGCTCAAACGGTAAGTGTGGAGCTGAAAAAGCGACAGTGGCGGAAGCATTGAAGAAGATGAGTGCTGTCACGGGGTATGAATTTTTTATAATTCAAAACAATTGTCGGAATGTCCGAAGAGGATAACAGCTAATTATCATAATATTTCTTTGGTACAGGCACTTCAAGAAATTCTGTCCGGTACAAATTTCACTTTTAAGGTTGAGAATCGTACTATCATTATTGTTCCGCGACCTGCTTCCGGAAAACAGGAACTGCGGGAAGAAGAGAAGGAAATGGAACTTAAAGGACGGATTATTGATGGAAGTGACCGATCTCCGATGATCGGAGTTTCGGTAATAGTAGGAGGAACAGGACCGGGAATGTCCGGCACGACCACGGATCTGAATGGAGAATTCAGTATAAAGTTACCGGTAGAAGGCTGCGACCTAACTTTTCTTTTGTCGGTTATGAAAAGATTACGAGACATTTTAACGGAAAGAATGCTTCATCTTTTGCAAATATCGTAATGCAACAACAGTTGCAGGAGATTAAAGATGTGGTGGTTACGGGAATCTATCAACGTAAAAAGAAAGTTTTACAGGTTCTTCCACAACATTTAAGGGGGAAGAGTTGAAATCGGTAGGTTCGCAGAATGTCTTGCAAAGTTTGCGGACACTCGATCCTTCTTTTAAGATCATGGAAAATAATCAGTTCGGTTCCAATCCTAATCAAATGCCGGATATCGAGATACGGGGAAAAAGCAGTGTAGTAGGGTTGAAGGAAGAATATGGTACAGATCCCAACCAGCCGTTGTTTATTTTAGATGGATTCGAGACTACGCTGGAAACTGTAATGAACCTGAATATGAACCGTGTAGCTTCTGTTACGATATTGAAAGATGCTGCCTCTACGGCTATTTATGGTTCGAAAGCTTCCAATGGAGTAGTGGTAATTGAAACTAAAACACCGGAGAAGGGACGTCTTCAGCTTTCGTATAAAGGAGATTTTGGAGTAGATATAGCCGACTTGTCTGACTATAACCTGATGAATGCCCGTGAAAAGTTACAGTTTGAAACATTGGCAGGAGTATATGAGGACAACACCAACAGTCCTTCCAATCAGTTGCGTTTAAATAGCTTGCGGAACGAGCGGCTGAAGGAAATAGAAAGAGGAGTAGATACTTATTGGCTGAAAGAACCGGTACGTAACGGGTTTACGCACAAACACAATATCTATGCAGAAGGTGGTGAAGAAAAGATACGTTATGGAATAGGATTAAGCATAGGTCATGTGAATGGGGTAATGAAAGAATCCGAACGCCAAACGATTGGAGGAAATATCGATTTGATATATCGTACGGGAAAATTTCAGTTCAGCAATAAGCTGACAATTGATTATTTGGAGACGGTCGACCCAACTGTTTCCTTCTCGGAATATGCACAGGCGAATCCTTATTACCGGAAATATAATTCGGCAGGTGAGATAGAAAAATACCTGTACTATCCGGAGGATGGCATAAATGATTCTTCTGTTTCTAATCCGTTATGGAACGCTCATCTGAACAATTATAATAAAGGGCAGGAATTTGGATTTACCAATAATTTTATCATCGAGTGGTTTGCTACACATGATTTTCGTTTAAGAACCAAATTCGGCCTGACGAAATCGGATGATACATCGGATGTCCGTTTGTCTCCGTTACATTCACAGTTTGATGATGTAAGTGATACGGAGAAAGGGTTATATACGCACACACAAACCAAAGGATTAGTATATGAAGGGGATCTGGCCGCTACATTTGGTCGTTTATTTGCCGATAAACACATGGTTAATGCTGTGGCCGGATTCAATTTTAGCAGTACCAAAAGAGAAAATTATGGATTCTCAGCCAATGGTTTTACGGATGATCAGTTTGATTCTCCATCTTTTGCCAATAGCTATCCAAACGGGGAAAGTCCGGATTACAGTCGGACGGAGAAACGTGCGGCAAGTTTTTATATCAATGGCGGTTATGCTTATGATAATCGCTACTTGCTTGATTTTAATTATCGTAGCGATGGCGCGTCTATGTTCGGCACGGATAACCGTTTTCGGAATACATGGTCTGTCGGGCTTGGTTGGAATATTCATAATGAGAAGTTCCTCAGAGATAAAGATTTCTTTCAACTTCTCAAGCTGAGAGCTTCTGTCGGAAACCCGGGAAACCAGAATTTTGCCGCTTATCAGGCATTCTCGACTTACAAGTTCAATGGCTGGATGACGAATGTATTCGGAACAGGTGTGATTCTGAATGCATTGGGAAACAAAGACTTGGGATGGCAGGAAACAATCAATTATAATATCGGTACTGATATTACGATGTGGAATAACCGGATCAATGTGACTTTGGATTATTATTGGAAGAATACTGATCCGTTGCTGGCTGTCATAACGACTCCGGGTTCTATGGGAGTGACAAGCCTGACAATGAATGCCGGTATGCAAAAAACAAAAGGTTGGGAAGCTACATTGAAGTTTTCTCCTATTTATCTGCCTGAACAGGGAATCAATTGGAATTTGAGCGTGAATGCAACTCACTCTCGTTCGAAATATGCCAATATCGGTGACTCTTTTAGTGCTTTGAATAAGAGCGGACAGGCTTCATTGGCGGGTACTACCCGTTATTATGACGGGGGAAGTCCTACAGCTATCTGGGCTGTGCGGTCTGCCGGAATAGATTCGGCTACCGGTAAAGAGCTCTTTATAAAGAAGGATGGTACATATTCTTTTTCCTATGATGTGAATGACGAAGTAGTGGTAGGAGATACGGAACCTGATATAGAAGGATTGTTCGGGACTACATTCTATTATAAAGGCTTTTCACTCAGCTGTTTTTTCCGTTATCAAATAGGCGGGCAGTTATTCAACACTTCTCTTTTCGACAAGGTAGAGAATATAGGTACAGAAGAAGTGTACAACAATCAAGATAAGCGTGCGCTATACAATCGTTGGTCGGAGTCCAACCGTGAAGCGCAGTTCAAAGGTATATCTATGGTGCAGACTACTGAGAAATCTTCTCGTTTTGTGATGGATGAAAACACACTGACTTGCGAGTCTGTCAGTCTGGGCTATGAGTTCAATCAAGGATTTGTCAAGAAGCTAGGTTTGGCAGCTTTATCTTTACAGGCAAATATGAATGATATATTCCGTTGGTCTACCGTTAAGGCGGAACGTGGAATTGATTATCCTTTGCACGAACGATCTCTTTGTCTATCGGTGCTACCTTTTAAACAATGGAAGAGAAAACTTATAAAAACGAATGAGTTATGAAGAATAAAATATATACAAGTATGTTGCTCAGTTGCTTTCTGCTATGTGGCTGTAGTGACTGGTTGGATGTGAAGCCTTATGATAAGATATCGGATGACGAACTGTTCTCTACGGAGGAGGGATTCCAAAAATTATTGAATGGCGTATATGTGGAATTGAATAATGACAAGCTATACGGATGCGCTTTTGACTGTGGAAATGATTGAAATAATGGGAGGTGCTTATACAATAGGGACGGACAATTCCCGTGTGGGGAAATTACAAAGATCTTGCCGACTATCAATATGAAACGGAATATTGGCGTGGAAGACTGAGCGAGACGTGGAATGAAGCGTATGCGATGATCTTGAATTGTAATGAGATTCTTGAGAATATGGAGAGCAGGACATCTCTTTTTACCGGTGATAATTATAATATTATACGCGGAGAAGCACTTGCCCTGCGGGCTATGCTACATTTTGACATGCTTCGACTGTTTGGCCCGGTGTATTCACGCAATAAAGATAAGCTGAGTATCCCCTATTATACAGCGCAGACCAATTTGCCGGAAGAACAGCTTCCTGCTTCAGAAGTGATTCGAAAGGTAATAACCGACCTAGAGGAAGCGCGAATCTTATTAGTGAATGATCCGGTAAAGACGGAGGGTACGATGATGAGTGGAGATGTAAATCAGAATTCTAACTTTTTGCGCTATCGTGCTTTACGGATGAATTATTATGCGGTGACAGGATTATTAGCACGTGTTTGTCTGTATGCAAGTAGCAATGATGAGGAAGGTGGAAGTGCAAGAAAGAAAGCATTCAACTATTCTACGGAAATCATAAAAGCGGTAGATAGCGGTATTTTTTCCGTTTGTAGATAAAAACTGGTTACTGGTTCACCGGATGATCCGGACCGTATTTTCTCTTCTGAAGTGATCTTTGCTCTCTCTCATGCAAGCCGTAACCAATTGTTTAAAAAATTATTTTGACCCGACTCGTGTTCCTAACTATGTATTCAGAATGGATAATGATCTGATGAATAATCTCATTTTCGGAGGCACAGCTACCGGAGGCAACCAGGACGACTACCGTTATCGAGTGAATTGGGTGGCTTCAGGTTCTAACAGGTATTTCTATAAATATGCGGATATGGAGGATACCGGAAAAATAGAAAATACAATGATTCCAATGTTACGTATAGGTGAGATGTATCTTATTGCAGCCGAGAGCCAGTCTGCTTCTTTGACGGCAGGTTCCAGTTATGTCAATACGTTGCGACGGAATCGTGGGGTAACTACTGTTTCATCATTGACCCAAGATTTGCTTGTGTATGAATATATACGTGAGCTATACGGTGAAGGGCAACTCTTTTATCTCTATAAGAGATTGTATAGACCTGTTTTATTCTCGTCCGTATCTAGTAAAAATCCGGAAGCAAGTGATCAGATATTCGTAGTCCCTCTTCCTGATTCGGAAACAGAAAATTGAAAGTAAATGCTTTTAAATGAACAAAATAAGATGTATGATGAAAATGAAAAATAGATATATCGTGGTTTTTCTTAGCCTGCTGATTGGTCTGTCGGCCTGTGACGAACGCGAGCCCGGTACTTTTCAGAATATTAGCGGTATTTATTTTAATAACCGTTCTTCTGCGAGTGCTTTGCAGGATAGCATAGATGTTACTTTTGTCTACGAGAATGGAGATGATATGGAAATTCCTGTGAAAATCCAGTTGTTGGGACGTCCTGTAGATGAGTCCCGCCCGGTAGATATCCGTGTTAGTTCCGAAAATGCTGTAGAGGGAACGGATTATGTGTTGTCGGATAAGGTAGAGATACCGGCCGGAGCTTCAGGTATAAATTATATAGTTACTCTAAAACGCACGGAATCTTTGAAAACAATGAAAAAGACTATTTATATGGAGCTTCGTGCGAACGACTATTTTGCACTTCCTGTAACGGAAGAGATACAAGCTGGAGGAGATACAGTATCTACCTTGCGCTACCGTATTATATTTTCAGATATGTTTACCTCTGCTCCTGTAGCATGGGAAGAAAATCTGTTAGAGCATTTTCGCAACAGAAGTTTGAATTGATATGTGATGTGCTGGATGTTGCACCGGCTGATTTTAATGACGTGTCGGTAATGACCTTTGCCATGCAGGTATATATTAGTTCGGAAATGACTCAGTATGTGAAGGAACAAGAGGAAAAGAAGAATGCAGGTGAAGAGTTTGATGAAAATGCCTTTGATGGAAATGGAGACCCTTTGACGTTTAAAAAGAACTGATATGATGAAGAATTTGTATAATAATTTATGGAGGATTCTGGTAGCAGGCTTTCTATTGGTGGCTTGTACGGAAGATAAAGGAAATTATGATTACCGTAATCTGACAGAACTTGAAATTTCCGGAGTGGATGATAATATTTCTGTCTTGACGCATAACCGGTTACAATTGACACCGGATTTTGGTACTTCTGCTCTTCCTGACGACAGGTATGAATTTGAGTGGAAGGTAATCAATCAGGATATAGAGAATGAAGTGGAAACTGTGATTGGCAATACTCGCAATTTGGACTATGAAGTAACTTTGAACGCTGATGTATACACCCTGTATTTTACGGTGACGGAGAAGGATACGGGCATATATTGGCAAAAAAAAATTATACTTTGACTGTCAGCGATACTACTTCTGAAGGTTGGATGGTGCTTTGTTCAGATGAAGAAGGACGCACGTTTGGATATGGTTTCTAAGGTTACAGGAGATACATACTTTGATCTTCTGAAAAATTATAGTGAAATCTCTCAATGGAAAGGTCCGCGAAAGATTCAATCTCTTTCATCGACAATGACGGATGCCCAGTCTCCTTTTTACTTGTTGACAGATGATGGAGCTACTCGTTTGGGAAAGAATAATTTCGAGTGGAAGGAAGAATATAATTTCGCTTATGAAGCAGCTGTAAACGGTGCATCTTTGCGTCCTTATTCTATTACTGCTGCTGGTTTGGGTAAAATGATTGTCAGTGGTAAAGAAGCCTATTACTGTGAAAGGGGATGGGGATAGATGGTCTGTATCAGAGTGTGGTGAATAAGACTTTTGATGTAGCTCCCTACGTGGGGGCGAATGTGGCAGCATCAATGTATGTAGCTGTGTATTTACTGTATGATACGACTAATAAATGTTTTATGGCGTATTGTCCGATGATGGCTTATGAAGATTTAGGTAGTCTTGAACCTTTGGTAACGATGGATAAAATGGAAGAAATAGCTACCAGTTTTAAAGGTGATAATGGAGTGGTGCATAGTGTGTCTTATGATTATCCTGAAGGGTATGATTATGTTTATATGGAGAATACGAAATATGATCCGGTAATGCCAAAATGGGGACAACTTATACTATTCTGACTAAGGATGGCAGGTCTTATCTTTATGGCATTCAGTTGGGGGATTTACTTTTATATGCAGATTGCACTTATGTGTTGGGAAAATCCTATTATGGTGACTTGTCCGGTTGTACGGGAATAGGGGAAGAGGGCACTTTGTATGCTTTTAGCTCTTTGAAAAATTATATGTATTATGCTGTGGACAATACGGTTTACCGGATCGACTTATCTGTTTCACCTTTGGAAGCAGAACGGCAATTTGCATTGAATGGGGAAACTATTACTTGCCTCAAATTTAATCTTTATCGGGAAAGTGCCAATGCCTCTCGTTCATATGATTTGGTTGTAGGAAGTGTAGATGGTGCTGGAAAGGGAATATTACGGGTTTATGAAGGATTGAGTCTGAAGGTGATTTCAGTTCTGTTACACCGGAAAAGTATACTGGGTTTGCTCGAATCGTAGACGCTACCTATCGTGAAAGGAATAATTAAATTTTTACTAAAAAGGAAATATATGAGAAATTGTTTATTTGTAGTGTTGTTGGCCGGTTTGATAAGTGCTTGTACCTCTTCCGGTAAACCGGATAACATTGTGGTTACATTTGATGTTAAGAATCCTACAGCTACCGAAGTTGTATTGGTGTATCATAGAACGATAAATTCAGTTCCTCTGAATGAGCAGGGATATGGAGCGGATACAATTTCCGGTGTAAATGCTTTATATGCTAATTTGTTCTATGGCCAGAACGAACGGAAAATATATTTGGAAAAAGGAGATCGTGTACACATTACTTTTGATGGCAATGATTATGTCGGAACGTTTAAGTTTGAAGGTGAAAAGGCACCAGTAATTGATTATCTGAATACTGTTACACTCACGTCGTTGCCGGATGAAACGTATGCTCTTCCTCTGAATGAGTATATGCAGAAAGTAGAGCAGAAAGAACAGGAAGCATATAAATTGCTGAATGTTCGCGGACTGGATGGCATTGGTAATTTTAACAAAATGGAGGCGGCGCGTATTCATTATTCTTATGGAACAGGAGTAGTCATGTATCCGATGGGACATATTATGATGACGCAAGATAGTACTTATCGCCCGGATGAGGCTTATTACGATACTCTCCGGAAGTATATGGTGGAAGATGAGGATTGGCTGGATATGGATGAGTACCGTGACTTTGTTGTGGAACTGTCTCATATACTTGATACTCCTAATCGGGAAGTTACCGACTATTATCCGAAAACCGTTGCTCAAATGCGATACATTGCAGATAATTTCAAGAATGAAAGAGTCAAAGAAGTGTTGCTGAACAGTCTGGCTGCGGAATATGTAGAAAGGTTTGGCATTAAGAATATTACAGATTTGGAAAATATTTATCATACTTATGTGAAGGATACTGTGCTTTTGGCAGATTATCAGGATAAATATGAGAAATGGAATTTGTCTTCTCCCGGTAAGCCTTCTCCGGATTTTCAGGCGGTTGATATAAATGGAAAGTCTTATTCTCTAGCTGATTTTAAAGGAAAGTATCTTTATATAGACTTGTGGGCTACTTGGTGTGGTCCATGTCAGAGGGAATTACCTTTCCTAAAAAGCTGGAGTCAAAGTTTGAGGGGAAGAATATTACTTTTTTGAGTCTTTCGATAGATCATGATAAGGCAAAGTGGGAGGCAAAAGTAAAAGTGGAGATTTGTCCGGTGTTCAGTTGCTTATCGGTCGTGGAAGCTCTTTCCAAAAGAGCATACAATATTGAGGGAATTCCCCGCTTCTTGCTTTTGGATAAGGAAGGAAAGATTATAAACAATGATATGTTACGTCCTTCATCAGATGATACAGAGCGTATATTGAATACTTTGGAAGGTATCTAAATTTGTTGGATTAATATAAAAATCTGTATGAGAATATTTTGATATACTTTACAAATATTTGTACAACTAATTACTAATTTAAAATTTACTGGTTATGAAAAAAATCTGGTTATTGATGTTGATGGTATGTACAGTGATCGGTACATTTACAGCATGTTCATCTGATGATGATGGTGATCCAACTCCACAACTTCCAGTTAGCGGTGTGAGTATCCCTGCTACAGCAGAAGTTGGTGGTGAGGTTATTATTAGAGGTACAGGATTTACGGCTTCTGGTATTAGCTTGTATTTAGAGAACTCTTCTAAAGAGAAAACAGCAATAGATGCTGCTTTTTCTAATGCAGGAGTTACATTTACTGTCCCTATGTCGTTAGTAGCAGGAGTTTATAATGTGATATTGACACAAAGCGGCAATGAATGGACACTTGGTTCTATTACTTTGACGGATGCAGATAGTCCGATTACGAGTCCTTCGTTGTCCAATGAAGCGGTAAGTCCAGGAAGCGAAGTGACGCTTGGAGGTAGCGGATATGCGGACGGTGATAAGATTGTGTTGAAAGCAGAAGGAGCAGAAGCTATTGAAATTTCCGAAGTTACGACTTACTGCTGATGGATTGACATTCACTTTGCCGACTGATTGTCCCGAAGGAGATTATACTGTAAGTTTGATTCGTGGAACAAGTTCTTGGGTATTGGATAATGTTGTGCTGACGGTACAAAAGGCTATGAGAGTAAAATCCATTAATATGGATATGGGAGAAATGGGCTTTACTTCTTGAATTAGGATATGATGCGGAAGGACGTTTGGTCAGCGCTACGACAGATGATATGTCTTTAAACCGTGAGTTTAAGTATGAAGGAAATACGATAACGGCAATTAGTCCGATGATACGAAGGAAAATTTAGTTTACACATTGCAAGACGGAAAATAGTAAAAGCTACCGCTGCCGATAAGTATGATGAAACGGAAGAATTTAATACTTGGAGCTATGAAGGTGATTATTTGTCTTCTGTTACAAATCCTGGAGATTTCTATGAAGGTATGAATCTGACATTTGCGTATAATGCGGACGGTAACTTGGAAGATTTTAATTTTGGCGGCGATGTACATTATACTTATGGAGAGACTTCTATATTGACTGTGCCTAATACAATTGATCCTGCTATCGCAATCCATTTGCCGAATCTTATTTATAATAAAGAAGATGCTTCTTTAGCATTCTTGTTGAATAAGATAGGAAAAATATCGAAAAAGGATCCCTGATTCATTTCTAGTTCCCTGTTAGTCAAGATGAAACAACAGGAGAGTTAATTTATCAGAATGCTTATACTGTTACAGCTAGTGATGAATAACAATGTGTTGTCAATAGATTGCTGGCAATGCTGCGGCTGAAATATAGAAATTGATAAGGGAATTTATTATATAACGAATATGAAAATATAGATGACGTTTAATAAGATATTTGTTATTTTAACAAGTCAGGTTAAGGAGATAATGTTTGCTTTTTATCTACTATTTATATAAGCATAATCTCCTCTCTCTTTATAAAAACGTTCATATAGATTTCACTAAGTAGAATAAAAATTGTATTTTTGCGACAACTTTTTTAAAATAACCGGTTATGGATACCATGCAGATAAAAGATAAACTGTTCACTGTTTCTATTAAGGAACAGGATATTCAGAAAGAAGTGATTCGTGTAGCGAACGAAATCAATCGCGATTTGGCAGGTAAGAATCCGCTTTTCCTTAGTGTGTTGAACGGTTCTTTTATGTTTACCGCCGACCTATTGAAGCATATTACGATTCCTTGTGAGATCTCATTCGTGAAGCTGGCATCTTATCAGGGAGTATAACTTCCACAGGAGTTATCAAAGAGGTAATCGGTCTTGAATGAAGACATTGCCGGACGTACGGTTGTCATTGTAGAAGATATTGTGGATACGGGGCTCACCATGCAACGTCTGCTGGATACATTAGGTACACGCAATCACGCAGGAAATTCACATCGCTTCTCTGCTGGTGAAGCCGGAGAAGTTGAAGGTGGACCTGAACATTGAATATGTAGCAATGGAAATTCCGAACGACTTTATCGTGGGATATGGATTGGATTATGACGGTTTCGGGCGAAATTACCCCGACATTTACACAGTAGTAGACTAAATTCAAATACAAATTAATTTTTAGGTAAAAAAGATGTTGAACATTGTAATTTTCGGTGCTCCGGGTTCTGGAAAAGGGACACAGAGCGAGCGTATTGTAGAAAAGTATGGTATCAATCACATCTCAACAGGAGATGTATTGCGCGCAGAAATCAAGAACGGTACAGAACTGGGTAAAACTGCTAAAGGTTATATCGACCAGGGACAGTTGATTCCGGATGAACTGATGATTGATATTCTGGCAAGCGTATTTGATAGCTTCAAAGATAGCAAAGGTGTAATTTTCGACGGTTTCCCAAGAACAATTGCACAGGCGGGCATTAAAGAAAATGTTGGCGGAAAGAGGACAGGATGTTTCTGTAATGCTCGATTTGGATGTTCCAGAGGATGAACTGATGGTACGTCTTATCAAACGCGGTAAGGACTCCGGCCGTGCTGACGACAATGAAGAGACGATCAAGAAACGTCTGCACGTATATCACTCGCAGACTGCTCCGTTGATTGACTGGTACAAGAACGAAAAGAAATACCAACACATCAACGGTCTGGGCACTATGGAAGGTATCTTTGCGGATATCTGTGAAGCGGTGGACGGACTGTAGTCTTCTTTAAATATAAATCACTAACCAATTAATCATTAACCAACGTGGCTGAATCGAATTTTGTTGATTACGTAAAGATATACTGTCGTTCGGGTAAGGGCGGAAGAGGCTCTACGCACATGAGGCGCGAGAAATATTGTCCCAACGGAGGTCCCGACGGGGGCGATGGCGGAAGAGGAGGCCATATCATCTTGCGCGGTAATCGTAATTACTGGACATTGCTTCACTTGAAGTTCGACCGTCATGCGATGGCAGGTCATGGAGAGTCGGGAAGTAAAGGACGTAGTTTCGGCAAAGACGGCGAGGATAAGGTAATTGAAGTACCTTGCGGAACGGTTGTTTACAATGCCGAAACCGGAGAGTACATTTGTGATGTGACTGAAGACGGGCAGGAAGTGATTCTGCTTAAAGGTGGTCGCGGCGGTCAAGGTAACTGGCATTTCAAGACGGCAACCCGCCAGGCTCCGCGTTTTGCGCAGCCGGGAGAACCGATGCAGGAAATGACAGTAATCATGGAGCTGAAACTCCTGGCAGACGTAGGTCTGGTAGGTTTCCCAAATGCAGGTAAGTCTACCTTGTTATCTGCTATTTCTGCTGCAAACCAAAGATTGCCGATTATCCGTTTACGACACTCGAACCGAATCTGGGTATCGTTTCCTATCATGATGGGAAATCTTTTGTAATGGCGGACATTCCTGGAATTATCGAGGGAGCCAGTCAAGGTAAAGGTTTGGGACTCCGTTTCCTGCGTCATATCGAACGCAACTCCTTGTTGTTGTTTATGGTTCCGGCGGACAGCGATGATATCCGTAAAGAATATGATATCTTGCTGAACGAACTGCGTACATTCAATCCTGAAATGCTGGACAAACAACGGGTGTTGGCAATTACCAAGAGCGATATGCTCGATCAGGAGCTAATGGACGAGATAGAGCCTACATTGCCCGAAGGCATTCCGCACGTATTCATCTCTTCTGTTTCCGGTTTGGGAATCTCCGTGTTGAAAGACATCCTTTGGGAAGAACTGAATAAGGAGAGTAACAAGATAGAGGCGATTGTCCACCGTCCGAAAGACGTGACCCGCTTGCAACAGGAACTCAAAGACATGGGCGAGGATGAAGACATCGTCTATGAATATGAGGAAGATGCGGATGATGACGAGGACATCGACTATGAGTACGAAGAAGAGGATTGGGAAGAAAAATGATTTCACTCACAAAAGATAAAAGAATGTTGGGATATGAGTCGCTAAGCTCATATTCCAACATTTCTCATTTTGTAACTACCCGGCGGGGAGGGTACAGTGAAGGGGCTTATGCGTCTTTCAACTGTTCGCATTACAGTGGGGACGAACCGGAACGGGTGTGCCTTAACAGAAAGCTACTTTTGGAAGCATTGCCACAGTCTCTTGTTGAGCTGGTAGTCCCTGTGCAAACACATGGTACGGAGATTTTGCATATTGAGGACACTTTTACCGGATTATCTCCGGAACAGAAAGAAAAATCCTTGTATGGAATCGATGCGCTGATAACTTCCGAACCCGGATATTGCATCTGTATTTCTACGGCGGACTGTGTGCCTGTCTTGATGTATGACCGCACTCATCAAGCCATTGCGGCGGTGCATGCCGGATGGCGGGGAACAGTGGCACATATCCTTCAGCGGTACTTTAGAGAAAATGCACTGTATTTTCGGAACGGAAGGTAAGGATGTTATAGCCTGCATAGGTCCGAGCATCTCATTGGAGTCTTTTGAAGTGGGTGAAGAAGTATACGAAGCATTCAAAGAACAAGATTTTGATATGCTCCGTATTTCGACGTGGAACGGGCAAACCGGAAAACATCATTTGGATTTGTGGGAGGCTAACCGGATACAGTTATTATCGTTTGGCGTTCCCGACAGTCAGATAGAACTGTCCGGTATCTGCACTTATACCCATTGTGACGAGTTCTTCTCCGCCCGTCGTTTAGGGATTCGTTCCGGACGTATTTTGTCCGGAATCATGTTGACCTCTTCCGGCGGTTAGGGGCGTGGCATACCGATCATAGAATGGAAAGACTGGATATCGGTCTCTGTCAATCCATATTGGATAGCTGTGGCATACAATTCCTCGCTGGTGGGTGATGTCTTGAAAAATTTCCGGTTATAATAATCCTGTTTGATATACGACATGAAATAATAGAAAACTGCTCGCGGTTCAATCATAACTGCGGCATTCAGATATTCTTCTATTTTGTCGATTACCGGGCGGAGAGTGACAAACGGTTTTTTCCTCGTAACAATGAAACTGCTGCCAGAAAGAATGGTTCGGAATTATCAAAGTTATCTTCCATCGCTTTTTTCGAATGAGGCAGATGCCTTTTCGTACATCTTCAGCCTCAGGTAGCAGATGCCGATAGACAGATTCAGGTTCTGGCTGTCCGGATTCTCTGCCAATGTTTTCTTGTATGAGTCTGCGTACTTGCTGATTTGCGGCAGAGGCATATCTGCAATGTTCGTAAAAGAGGTGATGATAACCGGGCTTTGACAGTACTCGCAGTTATTCTGCCGGGTAGATACGGGAGCTCCGCAATTGGGGCATGAAAGTGATATTATTTCCATGATTATTGTTTTATCTATAATGTTATTCTGTGATTTATCCTCGCGACAGATTGCGCAACAGCGTTATTTCATCTATTGCATTTGAAGCGAATCGTTTCATTTTACGGTCAATCATATTCAAATCCGAATCAGGTACTTCTTCCAGCTCAGCAACAATCTTTTCGCAATTTTCCAGCATATTGCTTAGTTGTTTGACTGCCATATCATTACGGAAGATGGAAGGAGTGAGGTGATTTATCTTTGTAATGAGTGTTCCGAGAACCTTGTATCCGTCCCATTGTGAAAGGTCTGTATCTTTATCAATCCCTTGTTGCAAATACTTGGAAGCTAATTGGTTCATCTTTTCGGTGTAGAACCGGATACTTCTCATCTGTTGCGTCTGCTCTTCCGTCTTTTCGTGATAGCTATTATCGGTCCGAGTGACTATTGAGCCTACGATTATAAATAACAAGAATATGATACTATGAACCGCGATATATACTTTGTATGAGAGTATAGCGGTCAGAAGCAATGAGTAAGCTATCATCCAACCACTACCGAATATGATATAGTAGATTGCACCGACGCTGATAATGCTGTAAAATGCTCCTGAAATATTCTTGCTCTCTTTTTGTAGCAGACTCAAAAAGCCGAATAAAAAGCCTTCCAGTAGTAACGTATATATCATATTGGTGTAGAACAAAGCTCCGGCATTTTCCGGGCGGAATAAAAGGAATAATACTAACGTTATGATACCCGTCAAGATGGGAATAAGAATATTGGATACAAAAGATATTCTGGAATTTGCCATATCCTGATTTTATTAAGGGTGATTATAAAATGGGTGGAGGAGGGGGAACTGCGCTGAATAATGATTGCAGTTCGGTACTTTCGCCTGCTTTAGTCCATTGCGGCATTCCGTTTTTCCATACGTAAGTATCACGTGTAAGCGTTCCGTTCTGTGCCATTTGTTGTAATGTGGGGAGATCGTAAGGTCCTTGTTGTACGTTATTGACCAGAACATGATACGTTACAGGCATAGGTGGTGGAGGCGGAGTTGCGGCAGAAGACGGCTGTTGGCTGGTCATCACTCCGGCAATGTTACCCATCTGAGTTCCGAATGCCCCTCCGATACCTACTCCCATACCTAGCCCCATACCGGCGCCCATCATTTGCCCGCTTCCTCCTTCATTACCGGCAGCGGTCTCCATGACATCAAACTGACGTTCTTCCTGGAAAGTATATTGTTCGATGTTGCGTCGTTGCGCACGTCCTTGCGCTTCAAATATTTCTGCAGCGGCATTGGCTTGTGCTTCGAGTACTTTTTGGACATTCGGATGGCCTTCATCATAATTGATACTGGCCAGATTAAAGTTTTCCAGACTGATGCCATACCTCGCAAATTCACTCTTCAGACAGTTTTGTAAGTATTGTGCCATTTGCGGAGAGTAAGCCGGCAAGTCTACTACGGAGATTCTTTCCTGTTTGACGAACTGTCCGAAACTGGCGTTTAATTGCTGCAAAACGACAGACTTAAATTGCTCTATGATACTTTCCGTGTCGAATGTATGAAGTGTACCGACCAATTCGCCTAATAACATTGAAGCGTCCACGACTCGGATACCGTATTCACCGAAAGCTCGTACGGGAATGGGGATACTGTAAAGCGGGTCGCGTACAGGAACAGCGTTGATTGTTCCGAATTTGAGATTACGACGTACGGTTTTGCTGACGAAATAGACTTCTGCTGTAAAAGGAGTTCTGCCTCCAAAGGGTAGATTAATTAATTTTTGGAGAACCGGAATATTATTGGTTGATAGCGTATGTGTACCTTCGCCAAAAAATATCACATACCGCACCACCACGCAAGAATATTGCTTCCTGACTGTGATTGACAATCAATTGTGTGCCAATGGAAAGATTATCGTACGGGAACTTCCATACAATGTCTTCTGCTTCTCCATTGAATGAAATACGATCGATAAATCCTTTTCGTTCTTCCCCTGACCGTCGTATGTCCGGCCGTCTGTTCGTTGTTTATTAAAGAATCCCATATATGAATTTAGGTATTAGTTTATGGATAATCAATGCCGTATTCTATTCCCCGACATGTCTTGAATAAACGGATGTAGATTTTGTATAGTCCTTTTACAAGACCATACTTTTTCAATGCGAGGATGGCGTATTCAGAGCAGGTCGGTTTATAAAGGCATTTTCTTCTTGTTTCTTCGGGTGCATAGCGTTGATATAACTTAACTATGCCTATGAGTATTTGTTTTCCGGTGGAAATGAAACATAATAAGTTGCCCGGAATATAATAAATAAGAAAAGTACCCCTCCATAAAGATAGCGCATATGATAGAGAACTTACCAGAATTTCAACTCCGATCAGAATGCCCAATACTTTGCTCCATTTAAGTTTCGGGCGTTCCAACGGACGAAAGAGGCAGTATTCTCTCGCTTCTTTTTGCTCTTTAGAGAGCAGGCACTTTTCTGTCACTCACTTATCTATTAAAACATCTCAGGCTTTCTTCTCTCTAAGTTTAGCCTTCATGCCTTGAATAGCCCTTTCTGTATAATCGTTCTGTTCCATAGAGCAGTAGAACTTGTCACCGGAACAGTCAGTGCAAAGCGGTTGCTGTCCACGTTGATAAGTATATTTTTCTTTTGTTTCGGGTCGTATTGTGGCGTTTCTTCTGTGTCTGATGAAGTAGAGAAGTTAGTGATGTCTTTGTAGAAATATTCTTCTGTCGCTTCTTTTTTGCCGTCTTCATCCATATTGAATGTGTACTGGTATAAATATACCTGATTGGCACTGAAGAATAACCAGGAAACCTGATAGGCTGAGCTGCGGTAAATATTGTCTTTGCCTAAGCGTGCATATGCTTTCTTTCCAAACACCCATCCTTCGAAATGGACCGGCTCGATCTCGTTTACTTCGCTTTCATCCAAACCGATCTTGTTTAGCGCTTTTTGTTTGAAGTCCATGCTGTTCAATACATTGCGTACCATCGCATCATATTCTTCATCTTTCATTCTTTTAGAGAAACAGCCGTCATCATTACAGAAATAACGGATTACTTTTTTCTGATTCTCATTTCTTCCTTTAATACGTTGTTTCACGTAATCATTGTCGTTGTTCCCCAAAAACTTATAAGCAACATAGGCAACGATAAGCAGTACAATAATAACTCCAATCATAATATGTTTATTTTATATAAGATTAATAATGAATGCAAATATAGACGAGTAAATGATATGGAGATTTGAAAATCTGTCGAAAGAACTGACAGGTAGCGTCAATAAATTGCTACGTTTTTAATTTGCATCGGAATAAAATAGGTTCTTCTTTTTCTAACTCGCATTCCTTCACCACTTTAACGATGAGATAGCTATTGGATGTGCCGGGAGAGGATGTTTCAGACCGGTTGCTATAAGCATAAGAGATGAAATCGAATTGCAGCACTTCAGATATGGTGACTAGTAGGTCGATGTCGATACTCTTCCGGTTGAATATGTCATAAACTGTGGTGCGGGTTTTGTGAATTGCTTCTGCAAAATCAGCTATGGATAAGTTACTTTCCGATAACTTTAGTTTAATAAGCTTCCCTATATGCACATCCTTTTTCATCTTATATTCATTTAAGATTAATCGTATATCCGGTTCTCCTCAGATGGATTACTTAAAAAAGAGGCCTTATGGAAAAGGACATAAAAAGCGTGGAGAACTTCATTGTGCCACCAATATCAAGGTATCGCCAAACGCCCTACAGAAAGTAAATACACTCCCCTCCACGCCTGAATTATAGGAATGTGACAAGACGCCACGAGCCTACAAAACAAAGCGAGAACGTCGTATTGTTTTATCCTTTCTGTTAAAAAATTGGCGATCTTTTGATATTTAGGATAAAAGCATAAACGCTTTCTCTTTTTAACATGTAAAAAGCTGCGATATAGAATCTCTATTCTTCACAGCTTTGCAAAGTTACTAAAAAAAAGAAACAATACGATTCTAGAGAGGAGTTTTTGGGTGGAATATAGATAATAACCACAGGATCGGTGTTATATATTGAGGCGAAATATCTATTTTGTACTGCCAAAAACTATTATCGATTGAATATGTATACTATTTCCATTTCTCAAGAGATTAAAGAAGCTTGTCCGGTATTTGCCGGAGCAGCTGTATATGCAAAAGTCAGAAACACAACTTATAGTGAAGGGCTCTGGCGTGAAATTAATGCCTTCACCGAACAGTTGACTTCCACAACGCAGATGGAAGACATCAAACGGCAGCCTGTGATTGCAGCCACTCGTGAGGCATATAAGCGTTGTGGTAAGGACCCCGGACGTTATCGCCCGTCGGCAGAGGCTTTGCGCCGTCGTTTGATGCGTGGGATTCCTTTATATCAGATTGATACTTTGGTTGACCTTATCAATCTGGTTTCTCTCCGTACCGGACATTCTATCGGTGGGTTCGATGCGGATAAGATACAGGGCACGTGCCTTGAACTGGGTATCGGCAAGGCGGGAGAGCCCTTTGAGGGAATCGGACGCGGTGTGCTGAATATCGAAGGATTGCCTGTGTATCGTGATTCTTTCGGAGGGATAGGAACACCGACCAGTGACCATGAGCGTACGAAAATGGATATCAATACTACCCATATTCTTGCTATTGTCAACGGTTATAATGGCAAAGAAGGTTTGAAAGAAGCTGCCGGAATGATTCAATCGTTGTTGAGAGACTATGCGGAATCGGACGGGGGCGAACTTCTATTCTTTGAATAATCCGCTTTGCCTGTATTCTGCGCTTTGACATACTCTCTGCATCTCTGATTGATTCTTATTTTCTGAGTTGAGGTAATTTTACTTCTGCTATCTCCTTTATTCCCTTCCCAGAAAGTAGATAATTCATTATCAATAATATGATTGACAGTTCCTTGATTGCCTGCCCGTTTGCCGGTATTCGTCACTTTACAAGTGACATACGTCTTTTGATTAGGAGTGATGATGGCTGGAGGAGATATCTTTTTAGTACATTTCTGTACGGACAGGCTTATAAACAGTAGGAATCTTAGATGTTTTTTGTGCAGGGAGGATAACACAACTTCCTAGAAACAGGCTAATGAGTAAAGGATTTGACAGCGGGCAGAAATGGTAAGTAAGCATGCAGTGCGTCGTTGATTTGCACTTAATCTCAGTCCTCAAAATTTTATCTGGCGAAAGACACTTTGCTCTTGCTGCTTAATCGAAGTATAGTAGATTGAAGCTTAATCCCGACACCAGGTGTTGGGACGTGACATCACTCGGAAGCTGTTGCTCCGAAGCATTCCGGCCAAGTGGTGCAGTCAAATCGGGGATAGTTCGTGCCAGCCTCGTGGCGCGGGTGAAAATTTAGAGGATAAGGCAACGGTTGATGGCTTTGGTTCTGGCGTTGCACGAAAAATCAGGCAAAGATAAGCATGTAGAAAGCTTATGATTTCCTCGTTTGGACGAGGGGTGACGGAGAATAAGAAAGGCATTTCATTGGCAGTGGACATAGCCAAAGAAATAAAGCAAAAGATTCGTGAACAGCTCAATCTCGTTGCATCTGCCGGAGTTTCTTATAATAAATTTCTGGCTAAAATAGCTTCAGACTATCGCAAACCGGACGGATTATGTACCATTCATCCGGAACAAGCGCTTGATTTTATCGCTCGTCTCCCTATCGAATCATTTTGGGGAGTAGGTCCTGTGACCGCCAAGAAAATGCATCTACTCGGCATTCGTAACGGGCTCCAACTACGGAAATGCTCTTTGGAAATGCTGACAGCGCATTTTGGAAAGGTAGGGGCTCTTTATTACGAATGTGCACGGGGGATTGACGAACGTCCGGTGGAGGCTGTCCGTATTCGTAAATCTATCGGATGCGAACGTACATTGGAGCGGGATATCTCTACCCGTTCATCGGTGATTATCGAACTATACCATGTGGCAGTGGAGCTCGTCGAACGACTCAACCATAAAGATTTCAAAGGAAACACCCTAACGCTGAAAATCAAGTTTCATGATTTTAGTCAGATAACCCGAAGTCTTACCCAGCCGCAAGAGTTAACAACCTTGGACCGTATACTTCCGCTTACAAAAGAATTGCTTAAAAGTGTGGAATATGAACAGCACCCGATTCGCCTTATCGGACTTTCCGTCTCTAATCCGAAGGAGGAAGCTGATGAACAACACGGCGTTTGGGAACAGCTGAGTTTTGAATTTAGTGACTGGGATTGAACTTAAAATAAGGCAATGACGAGTACGATTTTGGAGGTATGTACTTTTTTGTCATTAGGTTCGTATGATTTACTCACCTTATTTTATAAGATATACACTATCTTTGCCTTACTTAAATGAACAAAAATACCATGAATCGAATGAAACATTTGCTTTGTGTTCTTTTAGTAGCCGCTTTAGGAAGTTTCACTTTCAAAGCCAATGCTTACACCGAACGCAATATGCTGCAAAAAGCGGCAGACGAATCTACATTGAAAATGTGTTAGTGATGAAACAAGCGTGGGTGCCTTATCCTGCTTATACGGATCGTGCCGCTTGGGATTCGCTGATGGGTCCCAACAAACAACGTCTTATCGAAGCCGGTGAAAAACTTCTCAGCTACAAATGGCAACTGATTCCTGCCACCGCTTATTTGGAATACGAGCGTAGCGGCAACCGGAAAAGTGATGGAGGTTCCTTACGACGATAATCGTAGAGCACTTAATACCCTGATGCTTGCCGAATTGGCGGAGGAAAGGGACGCTTTATCGACCAACTTCTCAATGGAGCTTATATGAGCTGCGAAATGAATTCATGGGTTTTATCCGCACACTTGCCCCGTCAGAGCAGTAAACGTTCGCTTCCCGATTTCCGTGAACAGATTATTGATTTGGGCTCAGGGGGGTATGGAGCCTTGATGGCGTGGGTACACTATTTTTCCGTAAGCCATTCGATAAGATCAATCCTGTAGTATCCCTACAAATGCGTAAAGCAATCAAAGAACGTATTCTCGATCCTTATATGAACGATGAGGAAATGTGGTGGATGGCTTTCAACTGGAAACCGGGAGAGATTATCAATAACTGGAATCCTTGGTGTAATTCCAATGCTTTGCAATGTTTCCTCCTGATGGAAAATAATAAGGACAAGCTGGCCAAAGCCGTTTATCGTTCTATGAAGTCAGTGGATAAATTCATTAATTTCGTAAAGTCCGATGGCGCTTGTGAAGAAGGAACCTCTTATTGGGGACATGCTGCCGGGAAAACTCTATGATTATCTCCAAATTCTTTCCGATGGTACAGGAGGCAAGATATCCTTGTTTGATGAACCGATGATTCGCCGGATGGGGGAATATATGTCCCGTTCCTACGTAGGCAATGGCTGGGTAGTGAACTTCGCCGATGCTTCGGCACAGGGTGGGGTGACCCTCTGTTGATTTACCGTTTCGGTAAAGCGGTCAGCAGTGATGAAATGATGCATTTTGCAGCTTACTTGCTGAATGGCAGAAAGCCGTACGCTACTATGGGCAATGACGCTTTTCGTTCCCTTCAATCCCTGCTTTGCTGTAATGACCTGGTAAAAGCGACTCCGAAACACGATATGCCGGATGTTACCTGGTATCCCGAAACTGAATTCTGCTACATGAAAAATAAGAATGGTATGCTGCTCGCTGCCAAAGGCGGATTCAATAACGAAAGCCATAACCATAATGATGTAGGAACGTTCTCTTTGTATGTAAACACGATTCCTGTATTTATTGATGCCGGAGTCGGTACCTATACCAAGCAGACGTTCGGAAAAGACCGTTATACTATCTGGACCATGCAAAGCAATTATCATAACTTACCGATGATAAATGGAGTTCCGCAGAAATTCGGTCAACAATATAAAGCGACCAATACTGTTTGCAATGAAAAGAAGCGTATTTTTTCTGCAGATATTGCCACAGCTTATCCGGCAGAAGCAAAAGTAAAGAGTTGGATTCGTTCGTATGCATTGGACGACCGTAAACTGATGATTACGGACAACTATACATTGAATGAGGCACTGGCTCCCAATCAACTTAATTTCCTGACTTGGGGAAAGGTTAGCTTTCCTTCTCCCGGCAAAGTGCGTGTTGAAGTGAAAGGGCAGAAAGTAGAGTTGGATTATCCGTCTCAGTTTAAAGCAGAACTGGAAACTATTAAATTGGATGATCCTCGCCTTTCTAATGTTTGGGGCAAGGAGATTTATCGCATCACACTGAAGACAGAAGAAAAGAAAGCGACTGGGAATTATAAGTTTGTCATTCAACAAGTGAAGTAAAATAAGGACTTAGAATTATAAAGGTATTAAACAATTAAATCACAGTAAGATGAAAAAAGTAGTATTTGCCGGCCTTTTGGCTATTGCAGGAGTAAGCGTAAGCGCTCAGAATCTGATTAAAAACGAGAAATTCGCAACAGAAGTAACGAACAAGGTGACCAATCCGAATAAGGCGACAGCCGGTGAATGGTTCATCATGAATAATGAAGCTGACGGTGCAACTACCATTGCTTGGGAACAGACGGGTGATGCCAAATATCCTAATGCCATGAAGATAGATAACTCCGGAGCTGCAAAGAACATTTCCTGGTACAAGGCTTTCTTGGGACAGCGTGTTACAGACGGGTTGCAGAAAGGTATCTATGTCCTTACTTTCTATGCGAAAGCAAAAGAAGCCGGTACTCCGGTAAGTGTATATATCAAGCAGACGAATGAAGAAAAGAATGATAATGGCAAGTACAATACCACCTTCTTTATGCGTCGTGATTATGATGCTGATTCTCAACCGAATGCTTCGGGAGCACAGTACAACTTCAAAATTAAGGATGCAGACAAATGGACGAAAGTGGTAGTTTATTACGATATGGGACAAGTTGTGAACGCTATCAGCAGTAAGAAAGCGAATGCAGATTTGGAAGTATCTGATACGGATGATGACGCTGCTATCTTGAAAGACTGCTATGTAGCTATTCTTGCTCAGAATAAAGGTGGCGTTGTAGAAATCAGTGATGTCACATTAAGAAAGAAATAAGAGGAAAAAGTGGTTAAAGCGTAGATTAACGCAAATTATCACAGATTATTTCAAGGACATTTACTGAATATCCCTAAAAAAAAGCAACTAATTCGCAATGAAGTAGTTGCTTTTTTTTTTATTTTCAGAATATCCCTATCTCAATTATAGGACTTATATCTTTTAGTTGATTCCGAGTTTCTTTCTCAATTCTTTCGGCAGGGAGTCTTTGTGTACCATGACGCAGATTGTTTTAGCGCGTACATAGCTTTCGGACATATTAAGATATCCCCCGAATTTATTACCGTCCGCTCCCCAAGAGTTTTTAGTTATATAGTATTTAGTGCCGTTTTGGTCTTTGGCAATACCGGTGATGTGCATTAAATGGTCATCTGTTGTTACAAATTTCTCGTAGCCTTCTTGGCGGATTTCCGGTGTTACCTTGATTTCCGGATAAGGATGTTCAAACTTAAAAACTTCATCCAGACGTTGATATTTAGGCATCTCTTCAAAACGGGCACGGTCGGTAGTGGAGTAGTCTTTTATATCTTCCACTTGCGGATTGATGGCAATTCCGTTCTTAAAAAAGAGAAACCTTGTTCGCTGACGTCCCCATCCCAACATACGGTATACCCCTTGTTTAATGAATAGTCGATGGCTTCTATCAATTCATCCAGAGGGAGGTTATACATTGGCTGGTTTTCCCAATTATCGGGTACTTCCGGTGAGAAAGTTTCATAATAAGGTTTGTGGGTAAAACTGGTCAACTCGATATAATTATCCATGTTCAGTCCCAGACTTTCAGTGAAAGACTGCGGTGTATATTCTTTTCCTTTATAAGTGAACTTCTCTGGTAGTTTGCCCAGATACGTATCGAATAGATTATCAATAAGTGAATAATACTGTGGGGTACGTTTCTTGGAAGCGATATTGGCATCGACCAAAGCTTTGAAGTAGCGGCATAATGCTCCGTGATTATGATCCGTATTACCATTGATCAGACCGGAATAGGCTTCTTCCGGTACGATCCCCACCTGTTTATAGGCATTTTTGAAAGTATGTGCCAGACTTCCTTCTCCAATGTTTCCTTTGCCCCGGCGAAGGTAGTTGTCTTCCATTTGGTTCATGTATTTTTGGCGGACAATAAACATTTCCGAGAGGTCGTATTCCCCCTTTCCCATACGAAGTAATTCGGATTCCATGAAAGAAGCGGTGGCAAAGCACCAGCAGGTTCCGGTGGAAGCCTGGTCCTTGACGGGAGTCGCTTTGTGCGATACAATGGTTGTGAATTCATAACCGGGTGTTTGCGCAAAGGTGGTTGCGGCTAATAAAAGTACTGCAACCGACATCAATAGTTTTTTCATAATCTATGTGTTTTATTATTTATTGAGTACAAATGTATAAAAAAGCGAGGATACTCGAAAGTTCCTCGCTTTTTTCAATATAATTAGTGTGTTTATTTACATGGCTACCTGCTGTGACAGCAGTTTTTGGAGTTTACCGTTCAAGGTTTGGCACATAGCGCCGTTTCCCATTGCTTGATAGCGTTTGATACGGTACTGTAACATCATAATCTTTTCATTTGCATTCTTTTTCATAATTTGTTTCCTCTTTTTTGCCCTCCACGTTTTGAAGAGCGGTTTTACATCTTGTTTTCTTTATTAACACTGCAAAGGTACGAAATGTTTTTTGGATTATATGCTGTAAAACATAAAAATCTTCTTTATCCTTTAAAAAAAACTTTTTATAAGAGGTCCGAACACGGTGGATGTTACAAATGCATTACATCTATTTACAGAGAGTTATTCCGTATTCATTGTTGCCGACACATTCAATCGGGTAGTCTTTGTCTCGCAAGGGTATACTATCGGTCTTGGCGAGCAACTGATGAAGAACATTCGTGGATTGTAGTCATTATTCTCCGGACGGTAGTTACGTTTCGTTCGTATTCGTCAATATTTACGGTTCCGCCCATAGTCTTCCGGAATACCTACACATAGTTCTACCCGATTGGCACCTCCTGTCTGAGCTGCCAGGCAACTTTCTACGGAATTGGCACAGACCTCGAATTGATACTCTTTCATAGTTTAATAAGATACTCACCACAAATTACACAGATTCTCACAGATTAATCATTAAACTATTGTTTTTAATGAAAATAATCTGTGAGAATCTGTGTAATCTGTGGTGAAATTATTCTCTGTTTTTTTTATTTAGCGAAGCTAACCGCACGTGTCTCACGAATAACGGTGATCTTCACTTGTCCCGGATAAGTCATTTCATCCTGAATCTTCTTGGCGATTTCACCAGACAGGCTTTCAGTCTGCTTGTCATCGATCTTATCTGCACCTACAATCACACGGAGTTCGCGACCGGCCTGAATAGCGTATGTCTTGGTCACACCCGGATAAGACATAGCTAACTGTTCAAGATCGTTCAGACGTTTGATATACGCCTCTACGATTTCACGGCGAGCACCCGGACGTGCACCGGAGATGGCGTCACAAACCTGTACGATAGGAGCGAGTAAACTGGTCATTTCCGTTTCGTCATGGTGGGCACCGATAGCATTGCATATATCCGGTTTCTCCTTATACTTTTCCGCAAGCTTCATACCCAGCAATGCGTGCGGCAATTCCGGCTCTTCGTCGGGCACTTTACCTATATCGTGCAACAAACCTGCGCGTTTAGCTTTCTTCGGGTTCAATCCCAGTTCCGATGCCATCACAGCACAAAGATTGGCTGTTTCACGTGCGTGCTGCAACAAGTTCTGACCGTATGAAGAACGATATTTCATCTTACCGATGATACGGATCAATTCAGGATGCAGACCGTGAATACCTAAGTCGATTGTTGTACGTTTACCGGTTTCGATAATTTCTTCTTCCACTTGTTTGCGTACTTTCGCCACTACCTCTTCGATACGGGCAGGGTGGATACGTCCGTCGGTTACCAACTGATGGAGAGCCAGACGGGCTACTTCACGGCGAACTGGGTCGAAGGCAGAAAGAACGATAGCTTCCGGAGTGTCGTCTACAACGATTTCAACGCCGGTAGCAGCTTCCAAAGCACGGATGTTACGTCCTTCACGTCCGATAATACGTCCTTTGATTTCATCCGACTCGATATGGAATACTGTAACGGAATTCTCAATAGCCGTTTCTGTAGCTACCCGTTGGATAGACTGTACTACAATACGTTTCGCTTCCTTGTTAGCAGTCAGTTTCGCATCATCCATGATGTCGTTGATATAGGACTGGGCTTGTGTCTTAGCTTCCTCTTTCAATGATTCCACCAGGCGTTCTTTTGCCTCTTCGGCGGACAATCCGGAGATTGCTTCCAACTTCTCGATTTCCTGCTGTTGCAGTTTGTCAAGTTCTTCTTTTTCTTGTCTACAATGACAAGTTGCGCTTCCAGATTCTCTTTGACAGCTTCGGCTTCCATCTTCTTGCGTTGAATTTCTTCCTGGCGCTGTCCGAGTACCATTTCGCGTTGTTTCAGCTTGTTTTCCGCTTGCTGAATCTTTTGATTTCTGAGTGCTACCTCTTTTTCTAGATCTGCTTTCTTGTTCAGGAATTTCTCCTTCACTTCCAGTAGCTTGTTCTTCTTAATTACTTCCGCTTCCGTCTCTGCTTCTTTCAGGACATTGTCGTATTTGGACTTTAAAGCATACCTGAACAGTATGTACGAGAGTACTCCACCTACGATGAAGCAAGCAATTGCTGTTGCTATTATTACTATCATTCTACATTTAATTTAAGTATATAAATAAAAACGCACCACCAAATATCTAAGCAAGTTCTTGCTCGGATATTGTGCAGTGCGTGGTTGTTTTTCTTATCAGCGAATAACCGGATAAAATTTATTCTTTCTTGAAATAATCCTCCAGCAATTCAGTCAGTTCTTTTTACCTTTTCCGTATAGGGAGCGGTATCATTACGTTGCAACAATTGCAGTTTCTCTAATGAGAACTGATAGGCTACCATAACTATAATTTTTTCCGGTTCCAAATTCAGATGCCCCCATTTTTCCCGGTACTCACCAAGTATGGTATTAACCTGCTTGGCGGCCGCCCGTACTATCTCCTCATTCTCTGGATTGATAAATACCGGATAACACGCATCTGCCATATGCAGGTTTATTCTTATTATATTATCGCTCATACATCCTTTCTTTCTTATTCATTCAACAAAGCGATGCATTTATCGACTTCACGCACTAATTTTGACAATCGCAGCTTCGTCTCTTTTACGTCGCTGCCGTTAAGGCTGATTGCCGTAGCTGTTTTTAGGTTCGTATAGTTGACTTCCAATTCATCGTATTGAGCCTGTATCTTCTCATTTTTCAGTTTTTCGAAATCAAGAAGCTTTTTTTTTCAACTCGACATTTTCACGCTTTAACTCATCATGCAAATAGAGCAAATGCCGTAGCCGCGTTTCAAAGGTATTCAATAACTTTTTTTTTCTTCTTCTGTCATTACTACACCAAAATTGTACACAAAAATACAATTAACTTGGAGATTACAAAAACTTTTCGGGATAAAATGTTCTTTTTAGCTCAAATTAGTTGTATTTCAGCGTTAGGGTGTGAAAGATATAGACTTTGAATGTGTGGTAGTTCGGTGTGACATTTTTGTTTTTATTTTAAGTATTATACGGGGAAAAACAAAAATGTCACATCGCTGCTAATCAATTAATTAGTACCTAAAATAGCCCCCAAATAAGCGAAGTTTACAAAAAACTATAAGAGAATCAGATTTTTTCCGCTAGAAAAGTTGCACTTTATAGTCAATTATTTGAATTTCAGTATTTTAATTGTTCTTTCTGTGCGATTTCGGTTATTTTCTATCTCCGCATATTGTTCCAACTCCTTTGTCGTGATACCTCTTCCCGTGTTCAGTCCCATTTTTTTATATACTTGCTTCAGCATACTTTTCGCTTCCTGAACGGAAAGTTCGGAGCCTATGGGGAAAGTTCGTTGGATAGATATACGCATTTGTGCCGATTTCTTGATGGTGTGTTCGCTGCTTGCGTTCAATGCCGTGCGCAACTTATTCTCGTTATAATCGGATTGGCGGATAAAATCCGCTCCGAAACAGTAGAAACAATCGTATATGTATCTGTCGGCAGTCGAAGTAATCAGGTTGCCTAGCATACGCTGGTAGCGTTTTTGTAACTTTTGTCAGTTATCCTGCTCATCTTCTCCATCTCTTCCAGTTTGCGGACGATAAGTTCCGCCCTTTTTTTCTTTGCCAGCCGGTGTTGTATCGCCATGCGTTCATTGTCGGAAACAGGCATTAGACGCTCTTCATGAGAGAAAACAAAATAATCGGTCTGCCGATAGGCATCGCAAAGCAGGTCAGTAGAAGTGTATAGTCGTTTCACCTGTTCCTTTTCGTAAAAGTTGGCAATCAGGAACGGATCCGGTTTGCCTTTGTCGTCCAGATAGGGGAGGTATGAATTTTCTCCGATCGCTTCCTGCAATAGAGTCCGTTCGCCAATATTAGAGGTACGTGCCAGTTGGAATTTCCAATTGTTGTAGACGGTGGAAGCGCCATGAATCCAGTCGTCGATTTCTGTGGATGACATACATTCCAGATCCGGACGGATGGAAGCAATATGTGTCACGCTATTTACTCCGCCACGAAACCGACCGATAATCTGAATCGCTTCGGTAGCAGGATCGATAACCGATTGGGTAGCACCAAACAAATCGCTAATGAAAATCACGTGCGGAGGGTTGGGAGAGATGATATCTACAGCCGAGTAAAACCTTGAGGTGAAGAAGTTGTAACGTTCCAGTTCGGTAATCATCATTGACTTTTTCCGGCGGTTGCCTTTCCAAAGTTTATATTGTCCGTCTTCACTGCAAAAGGTACAGGCGTTGCTCAGTTCCGGAATCAGACGGTAGAAACTGTCTATCGAGTCAATGCTGTTGCAGAAAATGCAGACTGTTCCTCGTTTGGCTTCGATTACTTCCTGCAGTGTCTCCAGCACATTATTTGTAGTAATTAGTTTTAATTTCTGCCGGTATGCATAGTCCGGTTGGATTAGTACCCGTGCGAAGCCGTCGAAACGATTGTCTTTTTCGGGAATAATGGGAGTTGCGGAAATCAGCGCCTTATTTTGAAAGAGGAAAAAATCGTTCATCGGTTCACGGATAGAGTCACGGTAGTGTACGTCCTGCACTAATTTCTCACATTCGTCGAATAAAATGAAACATTCCTCGTATATATCTATGCCCACCGTTTGCATCGCCTCTTTTATCTTGGCGAAACCTTCGGGAGTAGTCAGCAGTTTGTAATGCCTGTCGTGGTTATCTTCCAGGAAATCTATAATTTTCCGGACAGTCACTCCTTTGTAGACGGCTAATGCATTCTTATGTTTTTTAGCTTTTGATTCGATGACAGGCACATTAGGCTCGATAATGATTGATTTTCGTGGAGCTATCAGTTCGCAATGCGTAGCACCCAGTCCGGGCAGTAGCTTGTTGATGATACAATTTGTCGGTATAAATTCTTTCCCGGCACGCTTCAACGCATCCGCAAAGTATTCGCCTTTCCGGATGGAGTAAGTTCTGGTGTATTCCATTTTGTTCTAGTATTTGCGTTTGTTGTGTCTTTCGGGATTGTACTTTTCAAATCCGGCCGTTGCTATACGTTTCTTCAGTTGTTTTTCAGCTTTGAATACAACATTCTTTATTTCTATGGATTCCGCCCGATGATTTTCGCCGGGGTGTTTGTCCTTGCAGAAACTGCCGTTCAGTGAGAAACTGCCGAAGTCGTCCAGATTGAGGATGTTTCCGTTTTTCCGAACAGCTTCTATACCTTCCAATACCATAGTAAGATTTTTGTAGGCATCCCCTTTCGATAGATTGTTCTTGTCCGCCAGGTACTCAACGAAGGCTTTGGTGTCCAATGTATCCCATGACAGGAGTTGTACGCGTACGTTCGTTTCTTTGTTACCCGTAAAGGTATCTGCAAAACGGGTTGATTTATAAAGTATGCTCACGAGTGATCGTTTTTTATGGTTACTACTTGTTTGCAGTTGAGTAACTTCCGAGTAGGACAAGTGTAGCTGGCGAGTTGCACAAGTGCGGCTGGATGGTTGCTCAAGTGCAACAGATTAATTCGTGCGGATGATTTTGCTAAAAGATAAGGGGAAGTTATTAATCTGTTCAGTAGAATTTATTAAATCTTCCTTATGAGTCGGTAAAAACATCTTGTCGGTTGCGACGGTACAAAGATAGGACTTTTCTTATTATGTAGGTTACTATTATTCATTATTATATTATATGTAAAATAGATAATAGTTTATCTACTTGTGTATCTAGTGTGATTTTCATATCTTTGTCTATATATAGTGAGTAATGGAATGAATTAAAGAATATATGTTGAAAATATTAGTGACCTACGCCGTTCAAGGCGAATTTGTAGAGATAAAATGGCCTGATGTCGAACCGTATTATGTGCGCACAGGCATTGGAAAAGTAAAATCGGCTTTTCATTTGGCAGAGGCAATCCGCCAGGTACAGCCGGACTTGGTGCTCAATATCGGAAGTGCCGGAACAGTCAACCATCAGGTAGGAGATATTTTTGTATGCCGTAAGTTTGTAGACCGTGATATGCAGAAAATGAAAGAGTTCGGATTGGAGTGTGAGGTCGATTCATCAGCTCTGCTCGAAGAAAAAGGTTTCTGTAAGCATTGGACGGAAAACGGGATTTGTAATACCGGAGACGGGTTCCTGACGGAATTAACCCATATAAATGGAGACGTTGTAGATATGGAAGCATACGCACAGGCATTTGTCTGCCGTTCAAAAGAAATCCCGTTTATTTCCGTGAAATACGTGACTGACATTATTGGCCAGAACTCCGTGAAACATTGGGAGGATAAACTTGCCGATGCACGGCAGGGACTATCACACTATTTCAACGTCTTGAAAGAAAGAATATGATAAGTGACTCCTGCGGCTATCAATCCCAGGAGAATCTTTACCCATATAAAAGGAATCAGGAAGAAAATGCAATAAAGCATCGTTCCCCACATCAATACGAGGGAAACTATCTTGGCGCGGAGAGGAATCGCTTTGTTTTCACGGTAATTGCGGATATAAGGACCAAAATAACGATGATTGAGCAGCCAGTTATAGAGACGAAACGACCCTTTGAAATAAAGGGCTGCAGTCAGTAACAGGAAAGGGGTGGTAGGCAGTAACGGCAGAAAGATGCCGAGAATACCGAGCGCAAGGGAAATACTACCTAAAACAATATATAGAGTTTTCATGCGGCAAAGATAGTGTAAAAAAGGGATTCTGCAATATCATAAAAGTATATGTGCGGTGGCGAACATTTTTTCCTCCGGCCTTGTTGTAATAATACTGCTCAATTGGATAAACAATGCAGTGGAAGAAGCTTAATTATTACAAAATATAGTATGAAAGTAGGTTTGTTTATTCCTTGTTATATCAATGCTATTTACCCCAATGTGGGAGTGGCATCGTATAAGCTATTAAAAAGTCTGGGAGTAGACGTCGATTATCCGTTAGATCAGACTTGTTGCGGACAACCGATGGCAAATGCCGGTTTTGAAGATGAATCGATGAAATTGGCACTCCGTTTTGACGATCTGTTTCGGGAATACGATTACATCGTCGGCCCTTCCGCCAGTTGTGTGGCATTTGTGAAAGAGAATCATCCGGGCATCTTAGAGAAAGAAGGTCATGTCTGTCAAAGTGCGGGAAAGATTTATGACCTTTGCGATTTCATCCACGATGTGATCAAACCCACGAAACTGCCTGCACGCTTTCCTCATAAAGTCAGTATTCACAATAGCTGTCATGGGGTGCGTGAATTGTTCAACTCCGCCCCCAGCGAATTAAATATCCCTTATTACAATAAATTGCGTGACCTGCTCAATCTGGTAGAAGGTATCGAAGTATTCGAGCCCAGCCATATTGACGAGTGTTGCGGCTTTGGCGGAATGTTTGCGGTGGAAGAGCAGGCAGTCTCCGTCTGCATGGGGCGTGATAAGGTAAAAGACCACATGGCTACCGGAGCCGAGTATATTGTTGGAGCGGACAGTTCCTGCCTGATGCACATGCAAGGTGTCATCAAACGGGAGCATCTGCCTATTCAGATTATCCATATTGTAGAAATTCTAGCGTCGCAATCATGAGTACAAAACATTCAAAGGCTGCCGAAAAGTTCTTGCAGGACAGCAAGATGGCAGCATGGCATAACGAAACCCTTTGGATGGTCCGTGCCAAAGAGGGACAAGATGAGCAAGGAAGTTCCCGAGTGGGAAGAGTTGCGCAACAAGGCTTGCGAGTTGAAACTATACTCCAACAGTCACCTCGAAGAACTTCTGCTGGAGTTTGAGAAGAATGCTACCGCCAACGGCGCCATCGTGCATTGGGCAAAAGATGCCGATGAATACTGCGCCATCGTCTACGAGATACTGAATGAACATAATGTCCACCATTTCATCAAGAGTAAATCTATGCTCGCCGAAGAGTGTGGATTGAATCCTTTCCTGATGGAGCGGGGCATCGATGTCGTAGAGTCCGATTTGGGCGAACGCATCCTGCAATTGATGCATCTCGAACCAAGCCACATCGTACTGCCTGCCATTCATATCAAACGGGAACAGGTAGGCGAACTATTTGAAAAGGAGATGGGCACGGAAAAGGGAAACTTTGATCCGACCTACCTGACTCATGCCGCACGTAAGAACCTGCGTCATCTCTTCCTCAATGCCGAAGCCGCCATGACAGGCGCTAACTTTGCCGTAGCTTCAACCGGTGACATTGTGGTCTGTACCAATGAAGGAAATGCCGATATGGGTACTTCCTACCCGAAACTGAATATTGCTGCTTTCGGTATGGAAAAGATTGTGCCGGACCTGGACGCATTGGGTGTGTTCACCCGTTTGCTGGCACGTTCGGCTACCGGACAACCGGTTACAACCTACACTTCCCATTACCGTCGCCCTCGCGAAGGAGGTGAATATCACATCATTATTGTGGACAATGGCCGGAGTGCATTGCTGTCCAAGACCGACCATATCAAGACACTGAATTGTATTCGTTGCGGTGCGTGTATGAATACTTGTCCCGTATATCGTCGAAGCGGTGGATACTCTTATACTTATTTTATTCCCGGTCCTATCGGCATCAATCTGGGTATGGCTCATGATCCGGAGAAGTATTATGATAATCTTTCCGCCTGCTCCTTGTGTATGTCCTGCTCCGATGTCTGTCCGGTAAAAGTGGATTTGGCCGAACAGATTTATAAGTGGCGTCAGGATTTGGACGGACTGGGCAAGGCGAATACAGGAAAGAAGATAATGTCCGGTGGCATGAAGTTCCTGATGGAGCGTCCTGCATTGTTCAATGCGGCTCTGTGGGCGGCTCCGATGGTAAACGGCCTGCCACGCTTTATGAAATACAATGATTTTGATGATTGGGGCAAAGGACGCGAACTGCCGGAATTTGCCAAAGAGTCGTTCAATGAAATGTGGAAGAAAAACAAAGTACAGGGAAAGGAGGAATCCAAATGAGCAGTAGAGAAGAAATATTAGCCAGTATCCGCAAAAATACGCAAGTTCGTTATGATAAGCCGGATATTGCGGCTATGAAACGATTGTCATATCCTGATAAGATAGAACAGTTCTGTGCAATCAGCCGTGCGGTGGGGGGTACGGCAGTTGTATTGGGTGAAGGGGAAGATGTGAATGCGGTCATACGCCGGACTTATCCGGACGCCATGCGCATTGCTTCCGTATTGCCGGATATTTCCTGCGCTACGTTCAATTCCGATAATTTGGATGATCCGAAAGAGTTGGACGGCACAGATGTTGCCGTAGTGAAAGGAGAAATCGGAGTTGCTGAGAACGGGGCTGTATGGATTCCGCAAACAGTAAAGTATAAAGCTGTTTATTTCATTTCAGAGAAGTTGGTTATTTTGCTCGACCGGAATAAAATTGTAGATACCATGTATGACGCCTACCGCGAACTGGACGGACAGGAATATCAGTTCGGAACGTTCATCTCCGGTCTGTCAAAGACTGCTGATATTGAGCAGGCTTTAGTGATGGGAGCACATGGAGCAAGGGACGTATTGGTGATATTGATGTAGTTGTTAAATGTAAATTATATGTATGCCAATAAAGTAAAGAAAATAGCTGCCATTCATGACCTTTCGGGGATGGGACGCGTATCTCTCACCGTCGTCATTCCTATTCTTTCATCTATGGGTTTTCAAGTCTGTCCACTTCCTACGGCTGTATTATCCAATCATACGCAATATCCCGGTTTCTCCTTCCTCGACCTGACGGACGAAATGCCGAAGATTATTGCCCAATGGAAGAAACTGGAAGTGCAGTTCGATGCTATCTATACGGGATATCTGGGCTCTCGAAGCAGATTCAGATCGTTTCCGATTTTATCAGGGACTTCCGGCAGCCGGATAGTTTAATCGTGGCTGATCCCGTGTTGGGAGATAACGGTCGGTTGTACGCTAATTTTGATGGGGAGATGGTGAAGGAGATGCGTCACTTGATTACAAAAGCGGATGTAGTTACCCCGAATTTGACAGAACTGTTTTATCTGTTGGACAGGCCTTATAAAGCGGACAATACAGATGAGGAGTTGAAAGAATATCTTCGGCTCTTGTCTGATAAAGGTCCTGATGTGGTTATCATAACTAGTGTTCCCGTACATGGTGAACCTCATAAAACTTCTGTTTATGCTTATAACCGTCAGGGAAACCGTTATTGGAAGGTGACTTGTCCTTATCTGCCTGCCCATTATCCGGGAACGGGGGATACGTTTACCAGTGTCATCACCGGGGCACTGTTGCAGGGTGACAGTTTGCCCATGGCGTTGGACCGTGCCACGCAGTTCATTCTGCAAGGTATCCGTGCTACTTTCGGATATGAGTATGATAACCGCGAGGGTATTTTGTTGGAAAAAGTACTCCATAATCTGGATATGCCGATACAAATGGCCAGTTATGAACTGATTTAATATTTAACACTCGTAAGCTTTTGTTTTTCAGGTATTTTCTTTTATTTTTGCGGTTGTTGAATTAATCTGAAATAATTGTATCTAATGACTCAAACACTGAAAACGACTGAACGGCTTGGAGTAGTGGACGCTCTGCGTGGGTTCGCTTTGTTAGCTATTGTATTATTACATAATCTGGAGCATTACAATCTGTTTTTTATGCCGGAGAATGTACCCGCATGGTTGCAAACAATTGATAAGTATGCATGGGATACTATATTTTTCTTGTTTGCGGGAAAGGCTTATGCGACTTTCTCATTGTTGTTCGGGTTTAGCTTTTATATTCAGTTTCACAATGCGGAGAAACGGGGAATCGATTTCAGGGGACGATTTGCATGGCGGATGTGCCTGCTTCTCCTGTTTGCACAGTTGCACGCATTGTTCTATAACGGTGATATTCTTTTGCTATATGCAGTAGTCGGGTTTGCACTGATTCCGGTTTGTAAGTTGAAGGATAAGACGGTTTTCTGGATTGCTTTGATTCTGCTTTTACAGCCATACGAGTGGGGACGTGCCATCTATGCGCTGATAAATCCGGATTATGTGGCGGTGACCGGTCATTTTATTCCTTATGCTATGCGTGCTGAGGCAGCGACAGCCAACGGCAGTTTCTTTGATGTATTACAGTCTAATATCATTGACGGACAGTTGTATAGCAATATCTGGCAAGTGGAAAATGGTCGTTTGTTTCAGACGGCTGCCCTGTTCATGTTCGGAATGTTACTGGGGCGCCGGAAATATTTAATAAAGAGCGAAGAATCCGTACGCTTTTGGAAGAGGATGTTGAAAGGTGCTGTCCTTGCCTTCATTCCTCTCTATTGCCTTAGAATTTTTGTTCCGGATTTTATTACGGATTCCTCCGCACTGATTCCTTATAATATTGCTGTTCCGTCTTATGCCAATTTTGCGTTCATGGTGATTCTTGTTTCTCTCTTCACCCTGCTTTGGTTTAAGAAAGAGAAAGGATATGGCTGGCAAAGTCTGTTGATTCCTTACGGGCGTATGAGCCTGACAAACTACATCTCTCAATCTGTCATGGGAGTTATTATCTATTATGGATTCGGGTTATCCATGTACAAATATGCCGGAGCAACGGCAAGCCTGCTTATTGCATTGCTTATCTTTACCGTTCAACTGGTCTTCAGCCGTTGGTGGCTTGTTCGACATAGGCAAGGACCACTTGAATTCTTATGGCGCAAGGGTACCTGGATTTAATGATTTGCGTTAATCGAATTTGACGGTTACTTCCGCCTGCTTGTTCCCGTATGTCCAGTCCGGTCCTTCCTGAACCAGACGGATTGCCTCTTTGTCGGAAGATTCGCAGAGACTCTTCTTTACTTTAATGTGGAAAGGCCGTCCGTCCCTATTGACCAGAAAGGTCAATACTACTTTCCCTTTCACTTGTGCGCACTGTTTCGTCCGTTGGGCGGACCAGATTCTCTTTCAGGTATTTTAGATAGCTACGTTTACCGATGACAGGTTGCGGAGTAATATCTTGTTTGCTTGTTCGTTACCCTTGTTACCGACTTCTTATTTTTCTTAGGCCGTATCCCACTACCACCACTTCGATTGAGTGCCTGTTTGTTTTCGTTCATGGCAATGAGCATTGTCCGGCTGGTATCTACCGGAACTTCTACCGGGTCGTATCCGATATACTCTGCTGTCAATCGTTTCTTATCATCCTTTTTGACTAACGAAAATTCTCCATTCACATCTGTAACGGTTCCGATATTCGTTCCTTTGTACATTACGCTGGCGCCGATAAGCGGTTCCCCTTTTTCGTTGGTCACCCTCCCTTTAATCATGTTCTTTTGAGGAAGGATAGTCGCTACCTTAGCCAACTTCATTTTCTTATCAGATTCAGATTCGAAAGTATCCATCGTTGCTACTACTTCTTGCAATGCGGCAGTCTCTTCCGACACTTCCTCCATCACCCAGTTGGCACACCTTGTTGTGGTTGGGAAGTCGCTTGGATTTTGGCAATCATATCTTTCTTATCCGCTTGTCTCGCAGTAATTTCTGAAACAGGAGTGGAATCCGTTTTTACCTTTGTAGTAGCTAATGCGATTTCCTTTTGTGGAGTTGCGGAACTGTTGGAGTGGCAGGAATTGCCGGAGTTAGTGGAGCTGCGGGTTCAGCCAACTTGGAGGAAACACTCTCTTTGGCAATGAACACTTCGTCCGTCATACTCTTTTTCAGGAACAGGAAATAACTGCTGACACCGAATCCGATATCAGACACGCAGCGATGCTCCAAGTGATAGCATAAGTGTTCTTTTTCTTTGCCGAATGAGCTGAAACCTGCATCCGCAGTTGCTCAATCCGTTGTTCGTGATTTCCCTCCACTTGGTTGTATCCATCTATCGCATCAGCCAGGAAAGGGTCTTTCATCGACTCTTTTTCCAGCCGATGTGCTTCTTTTCCTTTGCGGAGTCCTTGTATGTAGTCCGATAGTCTCATAGGGTTTGTTTCTTAATACAGATTTTTAAGTTTCGCTTTCCGTTCTGGATATAGCTTTTTACATTATTCAGAGTAAATCCGGTCTGCTCGACAATATCCGCATACGACATTTCCTCTAAAAAGAAACGTGTAATGCTCGTCCGTTGTTCTTCGGGCAACTTTTCGAGACAGTGATGTAATGCCTTTTAACTGGTCTTCTGAACTTTCCTCCTCACTTAATAGATGCAGAAATTCATCGGATTCCATAACATTAACGGTGTAATCTAACGGAATTTCTTTATTCTCCTTTCGTAGAAGTTGCAAGCAATGATTCTTTGCCACCCGGTAGAGCCAGGGCTTGAACACTTTGATCTCATAATTTCCCAGCTTAGGCAATAAATCTTCAAACAACTGCATGACCGCTTCCTGTGCCCGGTCTTCGTCTTGCAGATATTTCAGGCACAGTCCGTATAGTAACGGGATATAGCGGTTGTATAATTCGCCGAAATATTCCGTATCTCCGGACTGCGTAATGTATTAGTAGCTCCTCGTCCGATAGTTTGGATATGGTTCTTTTGAAAAACAATGCCTATTCCTCTTCTTCGTCAATAATGACTTGATATTTTTCTTTCATTGCTTCAAAATCACCTGTAATCTGGTCTAATATTTCATGCGTATCCGTGCTCTTTACCAATGCGGGCATACCATAATAGATGGATGCTTTGTATGGCAACAAGATCATCTTGCCTTTGGGTAAAGAGCGTCCCATGCCGGTCATGAATACAGGAATATATTTCACTTCGGGTCGTAGAGATAGGATGCGGGCTATGCCGGATTTAATTTTTCCCATCTGTTCCGGCTTTCCTCTGGTTCCTTCGGGAAAAAGAATCAGTGAATATCCTGCGTCAATGGCTTCAAGCATCTTGAGGATCGGGTCGTGCTCCGAATCTTTTTCCCCTTTTCTTCTGATAAGAAGCGTATTGATGAAAAAGTTACTTATGGAAGCCTGAAAGCGGTTTTTACCGAAATAGTCTTCTGCTGCTACAGGTTTGACTTTCCACAAAAGATCGCCGGGCAGAGAAGATAACAAGCTTAGGGTGTCCAGATGGCTGTTGTGGTTGGCAAGAATGATGAACTGCTTTTCTTTCTTGAGGAACTGGCAATCGGTGAACTGAACTCCTACGATCAGTTTCAGGAACCATTGGCATATACCTTTATATATAATCTGCATGATAGCAGCTTGCATGAATCTTCTTTTCCATTTTAATATGCAATGTAATAAACTAAATGAAAAAAGACGGGAGCAGTGTAGGACAGCGAGTCTATCCGGTCGAATACTCCTCCATGACCGGGAATACTGTTCCCCATATCCTTAATTCCTTTATCCCTCTTGATGGCGGAGATGACTACGTCCTCCCGAGAATCCGGCAATCGCAAACGAGAGCACTTACCAGGAGAACGTTAGGAGCGGAGAGGGGAGTCAGGAAACCGAGGAAGTAACCAATGACGGTAGTGCTGATTACACCGCCTAAAAATCCTTCCCACGTCTTGTTCGGACTTACTTTCGGAAGTATCTTATGCCGTCCGAGAAGTTTGCCCCAGATAAATTGCATGATGTCATTGATTTCCGTAAGGAATACAAGGAACAACAACAGACCCCGTCCACCCGCACTGAATCCCGGAAGTTTGGGAAGTGACAGGAGATAAGCGAGATGGCTGATACCGAATACTGAAAGCATTAGGATCCACTGCAACAGAGCCATCGACTTGGTAATTCCGTGAGTGTCTTCTTTAAAACCAGTCGTAAGGGTAATACGAGAAACATGACTACCGGGATGAAGATGATGAATGCTCCATACCAGGCAAGGTAAGCCAGGTAATATTGAATGGGAATGGCCAATATTCCCCAGAATAATGCTCCGCGATCTGCCTCTCTGAATCCCAACACCGAATACAGTTCTCTGAAAGCGATGAAAGAGAGAAAGGCAAGGAAGAAGTAAGAAATGTTATAGCTGATAAATACAGCGCCGATAAACATGCCCGCCATGATCCACCATGAACGTGTGCGGGCGGAGAGTTCGCTGATATTTGTTTTTGGAAAGATCTTCTTTACGAGAAAAAGAATAAGGCTTGCCGTAATGAGCAGTCCGATGATGAGCGAAATGACGATAATCAGTTCATCACTTAGCGTAGGAAATATGATATCTAGTAGTTCTTTCATTTTATTTCATTGTTTGTTGTGTGTGACATGAGGTACAGACGGTGTATCAGTGTTGCGACAAGGCCGACATTCATAATTATCAGGGCTATGAGACATACCATCCGGTCGTATCCTGCGTGAATGGTGCAGGTGGCTACTACAAAGGCAAGCGTGAGCAATGCCATGCGGTGTTGCTTGGCCATCGGACCGTTAAAGAAATGCTGGTGCGTTTTGTAGGCTCCTATCCAGCGGAAATAAGCTGTCATCACGGCAAGAAGGGCCGCTAGCCATCCCAGTTCAATACCGAATCCACCTGCTATATATCCGATGGGAATGATGAACAAAGCATCAGCAAAGCGGTCGGGCATATCATTGTAGAGATCTCCGTTGGCACTTTTTTCTTCCTCCTTCAATAGCTACCATCCCATCGAACAGGTTGCAGAGTAACCGCGACTGCATGCAAACGATGAACAGAATGTAGGCTACATACTTGTTAAAACCGGGATCAATGACTGTGCCGATCAACAGAAGGCATCCCACCATAGCGAAGAATATGCTCATCATGGAAATTTGATTGGGAGTGATACCCCAACGAGTTAGTTTGCGGGCGATAATAGTGGCCCAGACCGTGTTTCGTGAGGCTATTTCCCGCCTTCCATCAACTTCGTTTTTCATATTTATAATATGTTTATGTTCGGCAAATATACATATCATATTAAGAGTTACAAAGGAATGAGTAGGAATTTTTAAGTGACTCTTTTTTCCGCCGGGTAAAAAAAGTTCAGGCAAATTATGGAATCAGTGTGAAATGTGCATCTCTATAATAAAAGCGAACTATTTGTAACATTTTAAAATAATGAAGTTATGAAAACAAATCAATTCAGAGCGATGATGCTCGTACTGCTAATGGCGGTTGTTTCTTTAGGTAGGTGAACGCGCAAGCTATTACTGTGTCGGGTACGGTGACGGATGCAAAGGATGGAAATCCGCTTGTAGGCTGTTCGGTACAGATCAAGGGTACTACGAAGGGTACGGTAACGAATATGAATGGCCGGTACACGATACAGGCTAAGAAAGGGGGAAACGTTGTTGTTCCAGTATATCGGGTATAAGCAAGAGAGAAGGGTGGTAAAATCGGCCACGCTGGATGTGAAGATGAAAGCCGACGATGTGGTATTGGAAGAATGTGTAGTGGTAGGATACGGGCATGAGCTAAAGGCTACAAAAGTAATGTCTGCTGCTTATATGGCAGTATGTCCGACTCCGGGAATCATGTATGATGCTGTAAATGCGGAAGAATACGGAGAGTTTCAGGAGAATGGATTTAAGAGTGTGTCGGATGCTCCGCTTTCTACTTTCTCTATTGATGTAGATGCCGCTTCTTATAGTAATATGCGTCGTTTTATCAATAAAGGTGAACTGCCTCCTGTAGATGCTATCCGTACAGAAGAATTAGTGAACTACTTTTCCTATGATTATCCGAAGCCGACAGGAAGTGATCCTGTGAAAATCACGATGGAATCCGGAGTCTGTCCCTGGAATGCCAATCACCGTCTTGTACGTATCGGCCTGAAAGCTAGAGAAATCCCGACGGATAATCTGCCTGCATCTAACCTGGTGTTTCCTGATTGATGTCTCCGGCTCTATGTGGGGAGCCAACCGGTTGGATTTGGTGAAGTCATCTCTCAAATTGTTGGTAAATAACTTACGTGATAAAGATAAAGTAGCGATTGTGACTTATTCAGGCAGTGCCGGTGTGAAACTGGAAGCCACTCCGGGTAGCGACAAACAGAAGATTCGCGAAGCGATAGATGAATTAACGGCGGGTGGCTCTACGGCAGGTGGTGCGGGTATCCTGTTGGCGTATAAAATAGCCAAGAAGAATCTGATCTCTAACGGCAATAACCGTATCATACTTTGCTCCGACGGTGATTTTAATGTGGGCGTTTCTTCCGCTGAAGGATTGGAACAATTGATTGAAAAAGAACGCAAGAGTGGAGTATTCCTTACCGTACTGGGTTATGGCATGGGTAATTATAAAGATAAGAAGATTCAGGTGTTGGCTGAAAAGGGAAATGGCAATCATGCTTATATAGATAACTTGCAGGAGGCCAACCGTGTTTTGGTAGGCGAATTCGGCGCTACATTGCATACAGTGGCGAAAGACGTCAAACTGCAAGTCGAATTTAATCCTTCCCAAGTGCAGGCATATCGTCTGGTTGGTTACGAAAGTCGTCTGTTGAAAGACGAGGACTTTAATAATGACGCTAAAGATGCCGGAGATATGGGTGCGGGACATACAGTGACAGCCTTTTACGAAGTGATTCCTACAGGAGTAAAGAATGAATATGTAGGTAAAATAGACGACTCTGAAATATCAGAAGAAAGAGAAAGTATCCGTGAAGCCGACAGGCTCTAATGAACTCCTGACTGTGAAACTGCGTTATAAAGCTCCGGATAAAGATGTCAGCAAGAAACTGGAACTTCCTTTCGTTGATAATAAAGGAAATAATGTTTCTTCTGATTTCCGCTTTGCTTCTGCAGTGGCTATGTTCGGACAGTTACTCCGGGAGTCTGACTTTAAAGGAAATGCCAGTTACGACAAAGTGATTGATCTGGCCAAACAGGGACTGAATAACGATGATAAAGGATATAGAAGAGAATTCATTCGTTTGGTTGAGGCTGCTAAAGGATTGGAAAGAACGAATAAGAACTAGGAAATCGGGCGGGAGTCATTGTGAGTGTACGCTATATGACTATGCGTAAGATTCGCAGATATGAATGAACGTAGAATTCCAGATGGATAATCGTAGAAAATGATAGTGACGGTATATGTTCGGGATAGTGACGCTATCGCTGTTGTATACCGTCACTATCTTTGTCGATAGCGTCACTATCATTTATTTCGTCCGAATTTCGTCCGACCTGAAACGAAAAATAGCCGTAAACTTATTGTTTACAGCTATTTAACTCTGCACGGGAGGAGAGGCTCGAACTCCCGACACCCGGTTTTGGAGACCGGTGCTCTACCAACTGAGCTACTCCCGTGTTTGCGGCTGCAAAGGTAGTAGAAACTTCTGAATCTCCAAACATTCGGGTAAATAAGTTTTGAATTATTTTAATTTTTCCCACTCATCGGGCTTAAAACCGACCAGAACGAAGCTGTCTGTCACTACCAATGGGCGTTTCACCAATTTACCGTTCGTTGCCAAGAGTGCTATCTGTTCTTCCTCACTCATTGCAGGCAGCTTCTCGCTTAGTTTCAGCTCTTTATATACTAATCCGCTCGTGTTGAAGAATTTCTTCACCGGTAAACCGCTGCGTGGAATCCATGCTTTTAATTCTTCAGCCGTAGGATTTTCTTCTACAATTAAGCGGTTTGTAAACTCAATGTTATTTTCTGTTAACCATTTCTTGGCTTTTTGGCATGTGCTGCATGCCGGGTACTGCAAAAATAATGTTGCCATATTCATTTATAATTTAATTCATACTTGTAATACTTAATACCTAATACTTAATACTTACCACTTAAACCTCACTTCAATATCTGCAAATCCTGAAACATAATCCGGTAAGCGGCTGCTTTCTTATCCAATGCCAGTGGATATGCTCTTGATGATGAAGGCATCCGGTATAGCCGCATGGCGCGTCCTTCGAAAACGAACTCGGAGTAATCGCCTACTTTCGGCTCTTCTATTTCGAATTGCTGTCGGAGAGTGTCCGTTGCTTTTTGGCCCGTAGTGACGATGGCTTTGCATTCGGGAAGCTGCCGCAGCAATGCTGCTACATCGGTAGCCTCCACTACTTCGAGAAACTTATCCGATGCGTTATCCTGCAACCGACGAATGGATGAAGCGGTATCAAAATAGGGCAATCCCCTTTTCGTTTAAAAAGTCTATGATTTGCTCACGATAGAACGATTTTAGTGTTGAATTCAGAAAGTGATTCTTATCATTAAAGAATAAGATTCCATATATGCGCCACATGTCATTGTTTAGGTTCGGATAATAAAAATCCATCGACCATCGTTTTTTCTGTGGCGGGAAACTGCCCAGCATAAGCAATTTTGATTTCGCTGGGAGAAATGGTTCTAGCGGATGTGTTTCGATTTCCATGTTATCGTTCATTTTAATTTCGTACAAAAATAGTGATAATGTTTATTTCCCTCAAAATCAATGAGAAAAAATGCTAGATTTAAAATATTTAGTTATTTTTGCGGTGTGATGAACAAACAGTATCTTATTATATCATTGAAAAAAGAAGTTTTAGTGAGTTGCTTCTTGATGAGCTTATTTTTCCTGGAGGGTGGGAATTGTTATGCTTCGGAGCAACAACTGTTAAGAGGGACGATAGAACTCCTTCTGACAATTATACCGTGAGAGGGCGTGTAATTGATGTCTATGGTGAACCACTGATCGGTGCTACAATACGCGAAAGGGGGGGAGCCAGTGGTACTGTGACCGATATTGATGGACGATTCTTTTTATCTGTTCCGGATAGTGCTGTCTTACAGGTTTCTTTTGTAGGTTACAAGACTGTAGAAGTCAATGTGGCAGGTCGGAATGTGCTTGAAATACGTCTTCAGGAAGATGCGGTGATGCTTGAACATGTCATCGTAACGGCCTTGGGACTTGAAAAGGATGAAGCTACATTGGCCTATTCTGTGCAAAAAATCAAGGGAGAAGAACTGAACCGTGTCAAAGAAGTAAATATGATTGCTGCCCTGGCAGGAAAAGCGGCCGGTGTGCAAATCAACAAGAACTCTTCCGGTATGGGCGGTTCCGCCAAAAGTCAGTCTCGGGGAATCCGTTCGGTATCCGGTGATAATCAACCGCTTTATGTGATAGATGGAGTGCCGATGTCGAATACCTCTTCCGAGCAGGCTTATTCGGCAATTGGTGGTACGGCGAATGCAGGCAACCGTGATGGAGGAGACGGAATCTCTAACCTGAATCCGGAAGATGTGGAAAGCATCAGTATCCTGAAAGGTGCTCCTGCTGCAGCTTTATATGGTAGCATGGCTGCTAACGGAGTGATTCTTATTACGACTAAAAAAGGAAACTCTGTCGGGCAAAGGAATATTAATTTCTCTACGGGACTCACTTTCGAGAAAGCATTCAGCATGCCTAAAATGCAAGATCGTTACGGTGTCAGTGATGTGGTAGACAGCTGGGGGAGAAAGAGAATCTGATGGCTCATGATAACCTGAATGATTTTTTCCGTACCGGATTGACTTCAATGACTTCTGTGTCCGTCAGCTATGGAAATGAAACTCTACAAACTTATTTCTCCTATGCCAACACCACCGGAAAGGGGATTATCGATTAAGAACGAGCTGAGAAAGCATAATATAAACCTACGCGAAACGGCTACCATGTTCAACAAACGTCTGAAACTGGACGGTAGTGTGAATGTCATGAAACAGACTGTTGAGAATAAGCCGGTATCGGGAGGCTTTTATATGAATCCATTGGTAGGGCTCTACCGTTTTCCTCGTGGAGAGGATCTGTCTTATTATAAAGATCATTTTGAAACCTATGACGAAGAACGGAAACTGGGTGTGCAGAACTGGCATACGTTTACCGAAGACTTCGAACAGAATCCATATTGGATAACGAACCGTATACAAAGTAAAGAAACGCGTACGCGCGTTATCCTTTCCCTTTCAGCAAACTTTAAGGTAAATGACTGGTTGACGATTCAAGCTCGTGGAAACATGGATTACTGGGCTGACAAGTTACGCCAGAAATTCTATGCGTCTACCGCTACTGCCCTGTGTGGAGCGAACGGTCGATATATTGAAATGGATTATCAGGAAACGCAGATGTATGGTGATGTCATGGCGATGTTTAAGAAAACCTGGGGAGATTTTACACTGGATGCGGCTATTGGCGGTAGTATAAATGATCGAATCAGAAACTCGACCCGTTATGATTCTAAGAATGCTTCTCTGAAGTTTGCTAATGTATTTAATATTGCCAATATCATCATGAACAGTTCTGCCAGTATTGACCAGAAAATAGATGAGCATCGTCAGCTTCAATCTATATTCGGTACGGCACAGATCGGTTATAAGGAAAAACTATTTCTTGATTTGACGGCTCGTAATGACTGGGCATCAACCTTGGCATATACTGAACATGAGAAAGCGGGATTCGCTTATCCTTCTGTAGGGCTTTCCATGCTGCTTGATAAATGGGTGAAGTTGCCCGAATGGATTTCTTTCGCGAAACTGCGTGGTGCCTATAGTAAAGTGAGGGAACGATATTCCTGTATTTATCACTAATCCCTCTTCGCATATCAGTGCCGGTGGCGAGATACAGGCAAATGACGCCGCACCTTTCAAGGAAATGGAGCCGGAAATGACTCATGCCATCGAATTTGGAACTGAATGGAGATTCTTCCAACACCGGTTAGGGAGTCAATCTGACCTATTATCGTACCAACACTTATAATCAGTTCTTCAAACTTCCCGCACTTGCAGGTGACAAGTATGCTTTCCGATATGTAAATGCTGGGAATATCCAAAACCAAGGATGGGAAGTGACACTGAACGGAACTCCGATACTGACTTCTGATTTCACCTGGAAAACTTCCATCAACTTCTCTACCAACAAGAATAAGATCGTGAAGCTGCACGACGATTGAAAGAATTGTCTACGGGCCTACGAGCTTTTCTTCCAGCTATGCCATGAAACTGGTGAAAGGCGGTTCTATCGGTGATATATATGGTAAAGGCTTTTGTGCGCGATGATGCAGGCAATATCGTTTACGAAACAGAGGGAGATTACAAAGGACTTCCATTGGTGGAGGGCGATGGGAATACGGTGAAAGTAGGAAATGCCAACCCTGTCTTTATGATGGGATGGGATCATACATTCTCTTACAAAGGCTTCACCCTTTATTTCCTGCTTGACTGGCGCTACGGAGGCGAAGTCCTTTCGCAGACACAAGCGGAAATGGATCTCTATGGAGTATCGGAAATTACGGCTGATGCACGTGACAGAGGATATGTGATGCTCGAAGGTCAGCAGATCAATAATGTGAAAGGATTCTATAAAAATGTAGTGGGCGGGCGTGCCGGAGTGACAGAGTATTATATGTATGATGCTACTAATTTACGGTTGCGCGAAGTATCGTTGAGCTACAATTTCTCCAAGAAGTGGATACAGAAAACGAAGGTACTGAAAGATGTTCAGCTTTCGTTTGTAGCTCGCAATCTATGTTTCTTGTATAAGAAAGCTCCTTTTGATCCGGATCTGGTACTTTCTACCGGAAATGATAACCAAGGGATTGAAGTATTCGGAATGCCTACGACCCGTAGTCTGGGCTTTACTCTGAAATGTGAATTTTAAAGGTCGGAGAGAGAAATGAAGAGAAAATATGTATATCTATACTTGCTGGGCTTACTGCTCTTTTCTGTAGCTTGTACCGGTAATTTCCGTGATTACAATACCGACTTGTCCGGTATCACGGATGATGACCTGATTATTGATGACAATGGCTATGGAATCCGTTTGGGCATTATTCAGCAGGGGATTTATTTTAATTACGATTTCGGAAAAGGGAAGAACTGGCCTTTCCAGCTGATACAGAATCTGAACGCGGATATGTTCAGTGGGTATATGCATGACGGCAAACCCCTGAACGGGGGCTCGCATAATTCCGACTATAATATGCAGGACGGTTGGAACAGCGCTATGTGGACGCATATGTATTCTTATATTTTCCCACAGATATATCAGTCGGAGAATGCTACCCGGAATACACATCCTGCTTTGTTCGGGATCACGAAAATATTAAAGGTGGAAGCGATGCATCGTGTGACGGATTATTATGGTCCTATCATTTATAAGAATTTTGCTAATGCAGAAAAACACTACCGTCCCGATAAACAAAAGATGTCTATTATGAGTTTTTCAATGAACTCGATTCTGCCGTGGTTGCCCTCACCGGGTTATATAGAGGAGAAACCGGAATCTAATGGATTTGCACGTTTTGATATTTTGTTGGATGGGAAATACGCTTCCTGGGTGAAGTTTGCCAATTCGTTGCGTTTGCGGCTAGCTATGCGTATTGCCTCTGTTGCTCCCGATAAGGCACGTGCTGAAATACGGAAAATAAAAGAAAACGATTACGGCTTCTTTGAAGCGGAAACAGGCGGAGCCGTCGTTTCTACCAAATCTGGATATACCAATCCATTGGGAGAACTTAACCGTGTGTGGAATGAAACTTACATGAGTGCGAATATGGAATCAATCTTGGTGGGGTATAATGATCCCCGTCTTGGAATTTATTTCGAACGCTGTACGGATGAAACCCCTTTGAAAGGACAATATCGTGGAATTCGTCAAGGGACATGTTTTGCTCATAGTCATTATTCCGGATTGTCGAAGCTGTTTGTCCTGCAAAGCACCGATGCGCCTCTGATGACTGCCTCGGAAGTCTGGTTTCTGCGTGCCGAAGCCGCATTGCGCGGGTGGACGGATGAAGATGAAGAAACCTGTTATCAGAACGGTGTAACTACTTCTTTCCATCAATGGGGAATCTATGGCGTAGAAGATTATCTGCAAAGTGAACAGACCGCCTCCGACTTTATAGACACGTATGATGAAGAAAATAATATAGAGGCCCGTTGTAAAGTCTCTCCCAAATGGAATCGCCTGGATGATAAGGAAACGAAACTGGAGAAGATTATTACACAGAAGTGGATTGCTATGTTCCCGGAAGGTTGCGAAGCTTGGGCAGAACAAAGACGAACAGGGTATCCCCGTTTATTTCCCGTGCGATTCAACCATAGCAGAAACGGTTCTATCGACACGGAGATTATGGTGCGCCGTCTAAACTTCCCCGGTACCTTGCAGACGGAAGACCCGGAACAATATTCCGCGCTTGTCGAGGCTTTAGGAGGAAACGATCATGGAGGTACAAGGCTTTGGTGGGACACGGGAAATAATAATCTGGAATAAAAAAAGATAAAAGTAGTGTGTTTATATGTGTAGCTTTAACTATTTTTGCACCTTCATTTAAACACATTTGTCATGAAAAAGATCATTTCTGCTCTTTTCCTATGTATGCTGCTTTCTGGCGTACCGAAATTGCAGGCACAAAACATTCAGTTACATTATGATTTCGGACGTTCTTTGTATGATAAAGATTTGCAAGGTCGTCCGCTGTTCAACCTCCACTGTAGAGAAGTTTCATCCTGATACTTGGGGAAGCACTTATTTCTTTATTGATATGGACTACACGTCCGAGGGGGTCGCTTCCGCTTACTGGGAGATAGCACGTGAACTAAAATTCTGGAAGGGTCCTTTCTCTGCACATCTTGAATATAACGGTGGATTATCGAAAGGCATGTCTTATAAAAATGCTTATCTGGCAGGAGCTACCTACACACTCTTTAATAATGCTTCCTTTTCCAAAGGTTTCACACTGACCACCATGTATAAGTATATTCAAAAACATTCATCACCTAACAACTTCCAGTTGACAGGTACATGGTACGTAAACTTCTGCCGCAACCTGCTCACTTTCTCCGGCTTTGCCGACTGGTGGCGCGAAGAAACGAACTACGGAAAGACTATCTTCCTCTCCGAACCACAATTCTGGGTAAACCTAAACAAAATCAAGGGAGTAAATAAAAATTTCAATCTAAGCGTTGGCTCCGAAGTCGAATTGAGCAACAACTTCGGCGGTCGCGATGGCTTTTATGTGATCCCGACGCTTGCTCTGAAATGGACGCTGAACTAAAAAATCGAACCCAAAAACGGATTAAAAGCGAGTTAAAAGAAATAGACTAAAAAGAAGTCAGGCTAAAAGAATCCGAACTTCAGAGGAATCTCCGTTTATTCCTCTGCGGAACTTACAAAATATATAGAACACCCTGTTAAATGAAAACTGATTTAATCTACGGCGTAGAAGACCGTCCCCCTTTTAAAGACGCCTTGTTTGCGGCTTTACAACATCTCTTGGCTATTTTCGTAGCGATCATCACACCTCCGCTTATCATCGCAAGTGCCTTGAAACTTGATGTAGAAAAGACAAGCTTTCTGGTTTCCATGTCTCTTTTTGCTTCGGGAGTATCTACCTTTATACAATGCCGTCGCTTTGGTCCGATAGGAGCAAAGCTGCTCTGCATCCAGGGAACCAGTTTTTCTTTTATCGGTCCCTATCATCGCCACAGGAATGGTAGGCGGATTGCCGTTGATTTTCGGTTCCTGTATGGCTGCCGCACCTATCGAAATGATTGTCAGCCGCACATTCAAATATTTGCGTAATATTATCACTCCGCTGGTTTCCGGTATTGTCGTGCTGCTTATCGGATTGAGTCTGATAAAGGTAGGTATCGTATCTTGCGGAGGCGGATATGCAGCTATGGATAATGGTACGTTTGCTACGTGGAAAAACCTGTCTATTGCAGCACTGGTACTTCTTAGCGTCTTGTTTTTCAACCGTTGCGGGAACAAATACCTGCGTATGAGTTCCATTGTACTCGGACTTTGCCTTGGCTATGGTTTGGCATTTGCTCTGGGAAAAGTGGATATGAGTGCGTTGAATGTGGAAATGCTGATGAGCTTTAATATTCCCCAGCCTTTTAAATATGGTGTTGATTTCAATGTGTCTTCTTTCATAGCCATTGGTCTGGTCTACTTGATAACTGCCATCGAAGCAACAGGTGATGTAACTGCCAACTCTATGATTTCCGGACTTCCCATTGAAGGAGATTCCTATTTGAAACGAGTTTCCGGTGGAGTAATGGCAGATGGATTCAACTCCTTCCTCGCTGGTATATTCAACTCTTTCTCCAAACTCCATCTTTGCACAAAACAACGGTATTATCCAACTGACCGGAGTAGCCAGCCGTTATGTTGGTTATTATATCGCAGCAATGCTCGTCCTTTTGGGTTTATTTCCCATCGTAGGTGCCGTATTTTCCTTAATGCCCGATCCTGTATTGGGCGGTGCAACCTTACTAATGTTCGGCACAGTAGCAGCGGCGGGAATCCGTATTATCTCCTCACAAGAAATAGGCCGTAAAGAAACTCTGGTATTAGCAGTCAGCCTTTCCTTAGGCCTAGGGTAGAACTAATGCCGGACGTATTACAACAAGCCCCGGAAGCAATTCGAAGTATCTTCTCTTCAGGGATTACCACCGGAGGCCTAACTGCAATTATTGCAAATATAGTAATACGTGTAAAAGAATGATGAATAAGTATTAAGTATTAACCGACAAGTATCAATCAACAAGTTTAAGTATTAATCGACAAGTTCAAATAGTAGGTATTATCCAGCATAGCTTCGGTAATACTTATTACTTAATACTTAGTACCTTATTACTTATTACTAAATTACTCATTTTATCAGTAGTGCGGAAGGGAAATCAGGATACTCGTAAAGACTGAAACGAGGTTCGGTTTCTCCTTTCGTATAATTCCAGATAGAAGCATAATCTTCCGGATCTTCTCCCATCTTGGCTAATTGGCGCAGGTAAGCAGCTAGCGATTTATTTCTACAATATAAATCTGTCCCATCTGATCGATAATCGGGCTATGATGACGAGTACCGTCATGTTCGAAGCGTAGAATTCGTTTTCCTTCTTCAGTTAGTCCCACCAATTGGAAAGTCATACTTCTTACCGATAGCCGGTAAATTCAATACGCTGCGATCCGTAGCAAGGAAAGGCAAATGATGCTTTCTCATGAAGCGTCTTAATTGCTTGGCAACATCCTCTTTAGGCTCCTCTTCTGTTCCTACTTTCGTCTCTAATATCTTATATAACTCCTCCGCCTGTTCCGGTGTCATACGGCCATAAATCTTTTCCTCCTGTTGCTCCTGCATTGAACGGCTGTTGGGTGCAAATACTGCATAATTCTCATTGAATCCCTTTACCGAGAAAGTGTAATAACATACCACGCCCAATGAATTGAGCACCTGGCGAAGCCGTGTCGTATGTCCCCGACGCGAAGCAGCCACTGTATATACCAACTGATTCGTAATAATCCATCCCGCAGAAAGAATCTTCCGGATCGCTTCTTTAGCTTCAGGAGTAACCTCCAGCGGTGTCTGGAAATGAGTCTGTATAATAAACTGTTTCACACCGATAGCCGATGCTTTCTCCTTTGAATTCCCGCAGAACATCCACCAATCCGTCATTGATACGCATCGGCAAATAAGCCAACAGACGTGACCCCAACCGTACCCGTTGCAATTCCGCATATTTCTCTCCTTCCGGTCGTTCGAGATTTGCCTTCTGCTTGCGTACCGCCATCCGATACACCGCATCCAAAATATGTTGAAGCGTCTTATTCTGACTCATCAGCGCATCGCCCCCTGTAATCAGAATATCCCGCAGCTGTGTATCCTCTTCAAAATAAGTCATCAACCGGCGCAACTTACGATCCCATGACTCCTTCGGGCGTAAAGACTCAAACTCGAAATTCAACCGCTCGCTTTGGAAATCATACATACGCTGGCAAGAAGCACAAAGTCCCCCGCAAGCCCTTCCCATCGTGTCAGGAATGAGAATAGCCACCTCCGGATACCGGCGATGAATATTATGTCCGTCCGGCAGAAGCCATCCCGCAGCATTAGGTTTACCAACCTCTACAATATCCTCCTTTTCCCACGCGCGAATATTTCCATACGTCTCCACCAACCGTGGCGAATACAGAATATAACTCCGAATAGCCTCATCATTATACCCATATCCGGTAATATTGAGTAACGACAAATAATAAGGAGTCGCAAAAACGGCATCCCTTCTTTCGTGCCCGATAAAGCAAATACATCGTCTCCGAAGAAAGAGAATTCCCAGGAATCGATTCAACTCGCCCGGACTTTTCACAGCCATTGCCAAATGAAAGCGGAAATCGTTCCACCACTCATTGACCAACCTGTATTTTTCCTCATAACTCATTCCCTCCTCAAAGTGAAAACGCACCGAAGGCTTCGACTTCCTGTTTTCAATCTTCTGAATCAGCAAGTGCAACATCCGCTCCTTTATTCTCATCCCGCATCACGTACCTCTTCATCCAGTCCCGTTTCCCACCGGTCATTCCTACTTTTGATACGCTGCGATGGTAAAGGCGCACAACCTCTCCCTTCAACCGTTTAAACATATGAAAAATTTCAATAAACAAATCCGTCGGTATCTCCATATTTTCCAACGTCCCCGTCAGAAACTCATAAAGCAGCCGAATAGTCTGTACTGACATATCCTGTCCCGTAGACAGTTCATGGACATTTTGCCCATCATAATCGAGTAAGAGTCGAATTTGCTCCCTCGCCTCCTCCGCAGCTTCGTTTTCTATCCTGCAAGTCTCCAAGCAACCGCAACATCCCAGCCTTGAAATCCTCAACAGTAGAGCTCTTATCCGCTATCTCCACTATCTCCGGAGTCTCCTGACCATAGATTTGTTTCAACTGTGAAAAAGTAAGTGCAAGCATTTTCTTTTGTTTCATAAGCAATCTCTCTATTTTTTTTTAATTATTATAATATGAACTACCATACCGCCCGAACTATGGTCCTCCCCCGGCCTCGTCTGCCCGGCGTCAAGCGGAGGTCTCATTTACGGCGTTAAAAAGGGCAGACTGTTTGAGCGAAGCGAGTTTCTGCCCTTTAGCCGGAGATGAGACCGGAGTAGCCGGGCAGACGCAGCCTTGATTTTTTCTTTTGGGTACTTTTTCTTTTGTATCAAGACAAAAGAAAAAAGTACATAAAGATAACAAAAAAAGCGGAGGTACAAAACCCCCGCTTTCTCTATCCTATTAATCTTTACGCTTTTCTAACATTTAAAGCGACTTATTTTTTCGTTTCCGTGTCGTCATCCTTCCGTTTCGGCTCCTTCTTGGCAAGTAGAACGATATTATACACATAGTCCGTCATCCATTGCTCCGAGTATCCTAGCCGCTCTTTGTATTGGCGGATAGCCGCAGCCGTCTTATGCACATCATCCGCTTTCCATACCATTTTGGTGCAAACATCATGTACCGTCTTCTGCGTCATCCCGTAAAGCGCCTTTTTGAATATAGACGGCATACGGAACTTCCACTGCATCAGATTTCCCATCAACATCATCAGATCATTAGAAAATCCCTGATACATGAATAAATAAGATTGAATATCATTTTGAGTGCGGCAGTTACGTTTCACGGAAGCGTCGATTTCCTTGAAGAAAGTTCTCATTCAACCCATAATCCTGCATCAGCATTTTGCGTGACGCAGACTTTTCGGCCAATCCCAGTTTACCGTTTTGGTAGGCACTTTAAACAAACGTTTGAAGTTAGCTACATCCGGCAAAATCGGATATTAGTGATACCTAGGTTTGTGGCGATCACTGACTGGAAATACACCCGTGTCAGTGAAATGAAATCTTCTACATTGCCGACTTTCGTTTCATCGGATTTTTTCTTGAATAAACCAAATAAGCCCATTGTTATCTCTACAATTTTACTATTTACAATTTACTATTTGAGTGCGTGGAAGGTATATAATATAACTACCATCTGTCAATTTCCGTGCAAAGGTACAAAAACAGTTGGTTTTCACCAACATTCCAAGTCCTTTTCGATGTCCGGCATAGACTCTTTCTTAAAAACAGGACTTTGGATGCCGGCTTTCTTTTGCGCCCGGTAATCATTTAAGCAGGCGGATCGCATATTTTCCAAGGAAGAGGATAGCGATCAGATTACAGATAGCCATTAATGCCATCGTGACATCTGCCAGGCTCCATACCATATCCAATGTGGCAAGTGAACCGAAGAGCACCATACCACCCACCAATATCCTGTAACCATGAAGTACCCATTTCCGGTGAGTGATAAAACGGATATTGGCCTCCCCATAATAATAATTTCCCAGAATACTGCTGAAAGCAAAAAAGAAAAGAGCCACAGCAACGAAGATACTGCCCGAAGAACCGATCTCGTTTGTCAACGCCTGTTGAGTCAGCTGCACTCCATTAGCCGAACCATCCAGAGGAGCCCCACTAAAGAGGATGATAAATGCCGTACAAGTGCATATTAATAAAGTATCGGTAAATACCGCCAGCGTCTGTATCAATCCCTGTTTCACAGGATGAGTGACGTTGGCTGTCGCTGCTGCATTCGGAGCCGATCCCATACCGGCCTCATTGCTGAAGAAGCCCTCTCTTGATGCCTTGCATTAATGCCATGCCAACTCCTCCTGCCAATGCCTGCTCCCAACCAAAAGCATGGCTGACAATCAGTGCGATAACACCCGGTAAATGAGTGATATTAAGTGCAACGATCACCAACGCCAGTCCCACATATCCTAAAGCCATAACCGGGACGATAATACTACTGACGCGGGCAATGCGTTGAATACCTCCGAAGATGATAACAATGTCAGTAATGTCAGTACCCCTCCCAATATAATATGATTGACTCCGAACGCATGCTCCGCAGCAGCACAAATCGTATTGCTCTGTACCGAATTGAAAGCAAACCCGAAAGTAATGCTGATGAGCACAGCGAAAAGCATACCCATCCACGGTTGCTTCAACCCTTTCTTCATATAATAAGCCGGTCCTCCGATGAACGAATCCTTTCCGCGTATTTTGTATAATTGTCCCAAAGTAGACTCTATGAAAGCACTCGAAGCTCCCAGCAGGGCGATCACCCACATCCAGAAAACAGCCCCCGGTCCTCCGATGGCAATGGCAGTGGCCACCCCCGCAAGATTTGCCCGTACCTACACGGCTGGCAATCGTGATAGCGAATGCCTGAAAAGATGAAACATGTTTCTCGCCCTGTTTTCCTTTGCCGGCGGATTCGCTTAACAGCACGATCATTTCCCGGATCATGCGAAATTGTACAAAGCGTGTCCGTATGCTGAACCAGACAGCACATCCTAATAACATAATAATTAGAATATACGTCCAGAGTATGTCATTAATCTCGTTGATAAAAGTCATAGTTAAGTATTAAGTATAAAGCATTGTTTGTGGTTATTCGTTCTTTTATTCGGAAGTAGAATTTATGATTTTCGAATACAGGTTCCACAATATCATAACGAACAAATTTGGCGAGCAGATGTTCAGCGGCACGTCGTGAAAGTCCGGTTTGTCGACAGTAACGGTTGAGTGAGAGTAAAGTTCCGTGCTCCAGTTGATCGAGCAGGAGCTGTTCACGTTCGGTGTAGCGGATGAGTTCGCCACGGGGGCTATCGCTCTGTTGCCATACACGGAGATGTATGGGAGTTGCCAGAATATTTTCGTCCTTGATGCGGAGATAGGCTAGGGGTTTCCGGTTTCGTCCTTGGCGTAAACCGGTTTATGTGGAGTTTCTTCGATGGTTGCCACTAACACTTGTCGTCCTTCCACTATGTATGTTTGCAGAGAATATTCCACTTCCGGCACGCAATAAAGTTGTGCGGCGGCTTCAATCATATATTTTCTTCTTCGGAGCGTACTCCCTGCGATTTTACCATTGTCTTTAACGCCAATAAGTAATCGTCCTCCGTTCGTGTTGGCAAAAGCCGAGAGTGTTTTGGCAATTTTGCGTGCGTCGGAAATTTCGAATTTAAAGTCCTGTTGCTGGTGCTCCCCTTCAGCAATCAATGCATGTATATAATCGGTATCTGTAAGCAGTTTCATGGCTACAAAGGTAGGTAAAAAATGGTGAAAAGCCCCTTTTTAGATATTTTTCGAAGATTATTTTAAAATATATACGAACTTTAAACTTCTTCGCACACCACCATTTTCATCCCTTGATAAACGACTATAATTTTGTGCAGCGTCGTTGTTCCGATTGCTTTTTGCACCGTTTCACTGGCGGCATAGCGGTTGGCTTGTGTGATAGCTTCTTGCCGGAGTTGCTCCACCTTTTCATCACTATCCTTTCCTTTGGCATACTTCAGTTCGATAATGTAGGAATGGAGCATGTCTTTATAAATATCCAGTAAGGGAAACATGAAGATGTCGGCATATCCTTCCTGATTCTCCTGTTCGGAGATAGGGCGATAGAAACGGTTCTGTGCGGTCATAGCCAACGTAAATCCATGTACGTATGCTTCGCCTTTTTGCTTGTCGCGCTGGGAAGAATATCGGTGCAGACATTCGGCGATATAGTCGAAGTAGGCTTTCCAGTCGCCGTCATAAGCCATTGCTGATGCCAGTTCTCCCTTTTCCCAGTTGTCAAAGCGGAGATTTGCTTCGTTGTAAGTATCTAGTAAGTAACTGTACAGTTGCTCACGTACTACTTGATTAGGAATAGTCAACTTCGTTTCTCCTTTAAAGTACCGCTGATAGTCAACATTCCGAAATAGAATAATAGGCTGATAAAGTTATCCGGTTCTGCAATTGTTTCGGCTGGGAAGCCAGTTTTCAATTCACCGGTGATGTATCCTTGTTGTACCAATGTCTGGATGGTCGAGGCGTCATGAGCAAATTCTTTATCCTTGCGGATCAACATTCGTAGTTTGTTGTAATCCACGCGGATGTTTTCTTCTACCATATTACGTGGCATATAGCCTCCATTCCGGATGTAATTATCCACAAAGTAGAGTACCATATTGGAGTTGTACATTGTAGTGCCGCCATAACTTTTCTCTGAAAAACAGTAATTATCATACCAGGGCTTCATGGCTTCTATCAGCTCGTCGGTAGAGTGGTGAAACTGGCAGGTAGTGGCATAATAATCCAGCATTGCGCGTACCTCTTCTTCGTTGAATCCGGTCATTTCATTAAATTCCGGAGAGAGCGAATAATTGGTGCCGATATTGAATCCGCTGGTGAGATCGTCCATTGTGACGGGGCTGACACCTGTTACGAAGCAACGTTTGATCGTAGAATAAGTGCCTGCTTTCACCGTATCGAAGAAGCTGCGCAGATAACCTGTTCCGTGCGTTTCGCTCTTATAATCTTCCAGGCAGGAAGGTTCTGATAGGATTTTGTTTGTAAAGTGGTCGTATTCATCAATGAACAGATAAATCTGCTGATTGGTCTTGACACATTCTTTATATAGATAATCCAGTTGCTCTACGGCTCCCTTTTTCTTATTCATTTCTTCCTTTATCCCTTCGGGAAGATATTGCGCGTAGACATCACAGAAGAAATTGAATTCTGTGTTGCAATGTGCGTCCAATGATTGCCGGTAACTATTTAATTCGGCATTAACTACGGCAAAGTTTAGATAAATGATGAGATATGAATTTCGTTCGGGAGTGGGATGCTTTCCTATGTACAGGTCGCCATACCATTTCTCAAACTTGTCCGCTTCTAATATGTTATAATAATGTCGGAGCATGGAGATCGTTAAGCTCTTTCCGAACCTTCGCGGGCGAATGTAAAAGAAATACTTGTTCGCGTTCTCTATAAGCGGGATATAATGTGTCTTGTCCACGTAATAACAATCGTCTTCGCGGACATCGATAAAGTTCATCATTCCATACGGAATACGTTTGCGCTTTACTGGTTGGTTCATAGCTCTTTCATTTTCTCACAAAAGTAACAATAAAAAATGAATATTGATGGATGGCAGTTATATAAATGATAGAATATCTTTGGAACTATCCGGGTGGTAATAGTGAGAATACTTGTATCTTTATTGTCGAATAAATTAATAAATCGAGAGATGTTGAAAGTAGTAACATTTATGAAGCAAGTAGCTCGTGGGCTACAGGTGGAGGGAAACTTTGGTACTGCCCACGTCTATCGTAGCAGTCTCAATGCCATCATTGCTTATTATGGGCAAGAGGATTTGCTTTTTAGTGAAGTAACTTCGGAGTGGCTGAAGGATTTGAAAGTTACACCTTCGTAGTCGTGGTTGTAGTTGGAACACCGTTTCCACTTATTTAAGCACATTTCGTGCGGTTTACAATCGTGCTGTTGATCTTGGGAAAGCTCCTTATGTACCTCATCTGTTCCGTTCTGTTTATACCGGTACTCGTGCCGATCATAAACGTGCGTTGTGTGATGACGATATGAAGAAGGTGTTTGCAAAATTATCTCGTACGTCAGGTGTGCCATTTGCTGTATGTCAGGCGCAAGAGTTATTTATTCTGATGTTCTCGCTTCGTGGTATGCCGTTTGTCGATCTCGCTTATTTGCGTAAGAGTGATTTGCGTGATAACGTAATAACGTATCGCAGACGTAAGACAGGTCGACCTCTATCGGTGACATTGACTCCCGAAGCGATGTTTCTGTTACAGAAGTATATGAATTGTGATCCTTCTTCCCCCTATTTATTTCCGTTGTTGAAAAGCCGTGAAGGAACTAAAGAGGCGTATCGCGAATATCAGTTGGCATTGCGCAGCTTTAACCAGCAGTTGATGTTGTTAGGTGAATTATTGGGATTATCCGATAAATTGAGCTCGTACACCGCCCGCCATACCTGGGCTACAACAGCGTATTATTGCGAGATTCATCCGGGTATTATCTCCGAAGCGATGGGACATTCGTCTATCACTGTGACGGAAACTTATCTGAAGCCTTTCCGAAATAAGAAAATTGATGAAGCAAATATACAAGTACTTGACTTTGTGAAACGATCTATTGTGGGTGTAAACGCTTGAAAATTACTCTGTTACTTCGTAGGTAACGGGAGTAAATATCGGTGCAAATATGAGCATATTTCTTAAAACAACCAAACGAAATCATACATTTTTTCTAATAAACTACTCAAAAAAGGAATTAAACAAATAAAACAAGCGGATTCTTTGTATTAGGGCTTTGTTAACTTCTAAATTTTGCAAAAGATCTCCTTCCCTCTACTGCCTTTCAGAAGCAGGGGTAAAAAAGTTTCATTGCTTATCATATCATTTTTCCGTATTGACTACTCCCGAAGAGCAGGCACAAAGGTTTATCCGTTACCTACGGAGTAACGGGCGGCTATTATTGAAACTTAGTGTTTAATAATATATTATTAATGTAATTTTTAAGTAGTTATGAAGAAAAAATTTGTTAGGGTAATGCTTTTTGGAGCATTGACGCTTACAGTAAGTACAGTGGTGACAAGCTGTAAGGACTATGATGATGACATCAAAAATCTGCAAGAGCAGATTGATAAAGTAACGTCCACTAATCCGGTGAGCACAGAGGACATGAAAACGGCCATATCTAGTGCCATTCAGACTTTGCAGACACAGTTACAGACAGCTAAGATGCTAAAGCAGTACAGGATTTGCTGAAAACAGTAGAAGCATTGCAGACTGCATTGGAAAACAAAGCAGACGCAAGTACTATTAAAACATTGGGCGACCAGATCACCGCTCTTTTCAGAACAAGTGAACTCTATTGAGGGAACTTTGAACAAAACGAAGGAAGACCTCGAAGCTAAAGTTGCCGACCTGACAGAGAAGCTGGCTGGTGCTGCATCTAGCGAAGACCTGAAAAAATTAGCTGATGAACTGGCAGAAGCTAAGAATGAATTGAAGGCTGTGACAGAAATGGCCGAGAATAATGCGGCTGCTATCGTTAGTATACAAGCTGATATTTTAGAATTGCAAAAATTGGATGGCAGAATCACCGCATTGGAAACATTTAATCAAAACGCTGCATCGAAGGATGATTTGGCTGATTACGTAGCCCATTCTGAACTTGCAGGATTGGTTGATGGCGAAGTTCTGGAGTTGCTGAAAGACAATGGCTCTATTGCTAAATACGTAAACGATGCTATCGAATCACAGGTATTGGCGGAAGCCTCTGCTATCAATGTTTCTATCAAAGGTGTAGACGATAAATTAGCAACGTTGAGCACTAACTTTGAAACATATAAACAAGAACAGGCAACTGCTTACCAAACTGTGACTGGTAATATCACTACGCTTACCACATTCAAAACGACTATCGAGACAGCTTTAACTGATGGTGGTTATGAAAATTTTGCGGCAGTATTGACTGAAATTACCACGATTAAAACCAGTTATGGTTATTGTGCTACTAAAGAAGTTTTCGATGGGAAAGTAGAAGCTTATTTTGCTGATTATAAAAAACGGTAAATGATAAATTCGCTGCATTGGAAAAACGTCTCACGGCACTTGAAAACCAAATTCAGAGCATTGTTTATATTCCTGAATACGAAGATGGACAGGTGAAATTCATGTCTTATTATTATGGTGAAGGAGAAGCTAGAAAAATGATTGCGCAAGCCGATCCTATCAGGTGAAGTTCCGTATTTCTCCGGCAACAGCTGCCGCCAACTTTGTAGCCAACTATACTCCTTCATTCGACGCACAGGAAATAAAGACTCGTGCAGCAGAAGAGATTTATAGCATTGAAGGCACGCCGACAGTGGACGAAGCTACAGGTATCGTAACCTATACTCTTTCTACGACTACAGACAAGAGCTATGCTATTAGCCTGAATCTGAAAGCTAAAGATGCAACTAAGAATTTGACGGATATCAGTTCTAATTATTTCCCTGTAATTGCGGATTATAGAGTGATTACATCTGTAACATTGAATTCACCGAACCAGGACGTGGCTACTATGCTTTCTGATAACGCTGCTTCAAAAATCGACTATGGTACAGGTGCTAAAGTGCTGATGACTGGTAAGTACAGAGCAGGAAATGCTATCATCGACGAAGCTATTAGCGAGAATGCGGTGAATAAGAGTTTTGCGGTGAAATATACACTAAAAGCAGCGGACGACTACAACGACTTCAAAATTGGAGAAACTAATGGTGTTCTGGAACTAAAATCCTATAGTTCTTCGTTCAATAATAAAAAAGTAACTGCCCAAGCAAGAATTACAATGAAGGATGCTGCAGGGGATGCTGTATCTACTTTTACAAAAGAATTTGCGCAAGTAACAGCTGGTGAACAGGTTATTAAGACTTTAGCAGTGAATCCTTCCGGAATCGGTACCGTAGAATTCAAAAGTAAAGGAGAAGAAGCATCGGTATTTGATGTTGACTTAACTGGTCCTAATTACTCTACTCTTGGCATTACAGAGGCTGATTACCAGGCTCTTGGAAGTGAATGCTTCGACTTTGAGACAGGTGCTAAGAGCGGTATTAAATTTGCATTCAAGGAAAATACAACTACGAACGGGTTAACAGTGGTTGTTCCGGCAGGTATACCGGTTAATACTTATAATGATGTGACACTGACAGTAACAGTATCGCCTACCCAGAAATTTACGATAACAGCTAATGCTACGGTTCAGATAACTAATGCAGATTATGCTTTGAATTTCAATACGGATATAGCAGCTGGTGGTACTATGACACTCCAGCCTACTTATGCTCCGTTTGATAAGCCGACATTAGTGAGCTTCTCATCTGATTTGAAAAATGCATTTAATAATTATGCTACAGTTGAAGGTAACGCAGATAACGCAGGCGCTTCCATTAAGTTTGCAATAGATAATGCTCCTATAGCAGGTGTATCTATTAGCGAAGATCATGTATTGACGGTTGACGGCAGTAAATATAAAGGAGATAATATTGCTGTTAAGGTGAATGTTGTAGGTAAAAACAACGAAGATGCTGATGTTACATTATCATCAGCAGAAAAGACTTTAAATACCACTCCGACTAGTCTTGCAGGTTCATGGACTGCACCGGCAAGCACGACAGTGAAGATTGGTAGGGATAACTATCAAAGTACGTTTGATCTGGCAAATGGTTTCTCATGGAAAGCGACTAATGATAAGACAATCTGGAAAGATGGTAGCGCAAACACTACTGATTGGGGTGCATCTCCGTTAACTGTATTTGGAGTAGATCTTCCTACTTTCACAGTGGCATCTGCTGATCAAAAATATGTTTCTATTACTGAAGCGGGCGTATTGTCACTTACTGAAACTGGTAAGGCTTTGGCTCCTTCTGTTAAGAAAACAATTACGGTAACCATCGTTGCAGCTCCCGGATGGGGAACTATTACTAACTATGCTTCAAATAAGACAGTTACAGTAGAGATTAAATTAGGTACAGCGTCAGACCAAAGTTTTGACTAATAGCTGTTTCTAAGATCATCTCTCCTTTACATTCATTCTAACATCTCGAATAGAGGGAGAGATGATATCTCTTAAATAGATAAATTTTATAAACAATAAAACCCTTCTTCACCTATGTGTGAAGATATTTTACCCCAGAACAAAGCGAAGGACACAGCTTGTGAAAGTCCATCCTTCTATCTTTGTTCTTCTTTAGAAAAGGGATGCCACCCTAATTTCCCACAGGTATCCCTTTTTATTTTTACTCTTGGAGCGTCTTTTTGTTGTACTAGAATCAAATTGCTAGTCACCCATTTCCCTATAGGTAAAGGAGACGTCCCCAAGATATAGAAAGCTCGAGCTTGCGAAAGTCCGGGTTTTCTTGATTAATAACCAATAACAATAAACCAATAACAACTAATAATAGAGTATGTAAATGAAAAAAGAAACCTATTCTTTATCCCACTCCTTGCTCGCTTCAAAACAGGGGCAAGCCTTGATCCACTCTTCCGGCTCAATCTCACCGTCTCCGTCAAGATCAGGACTAAGATCACGATGTCCGCAGACACGGCATCCCGGAAAATCCTTTAATAAAGTCAGGATAAGAACCCGTAGCGAGTGTTTCTGCCAACAAGTGCGCGTGTCTTTCGGCTGTCCCATGCAGTCCAGTCCGCCTTCATAGCAGATACCGATACTTTCCCGGTTGCAACCACGGCTATGCGCACCGATCCGTTCTAACGGACGGGTAGACTTAATATCCCCGTTCTTACGAATATAAAAATGATAACCCACACCATTGAAGCCGCGGCGACGATGACAAACGTCCAAATCATGTTCGGTGAAAGATTTATCCTCGCGGGTAGCGGAGCAATGAACGACAATCAGATTAATAGTTCTCATGCGTTAGGCAGGTATTAAAGAAGTGGATGATGATGCGGATTCGGAACCATTGTTGCGCTGAATACACTCTTTATTGACACACTGTAAAGTGACAGCTTCCGAAAGCTTGCCTTTTAATGAAAAAATCTCCGAGTGCATTTCCTTCACACGGTCGCTCAAATCGAAATAGTCTTTTAGCACCTTTTCGAGCTGCTTCATAAGGAAGCCATACTGCTCTTTCACTAGTTCGCTGAACTCTTTGACGTCCTGCATCATTTGCTGACGTTTTTGCGACCTCCGAAAAAAAGGGAGGATGGCTGTAATAATATCAATGATTTTGTCTAACATCTTTCTTGAATTAAAGATTAAAAATTAAAAATTGAGAATTGAGAATTAAAAAAATAAGAGAAACTAAAAATAGGAAAACTAAAAAAAACACGAGAATGAAAGAAAATGGAGAAATAAAGAAAATGAGAAAATGCGGGAAAGAGAAAAACAGAAAAACAGAAAAACAGCAACCACATGGCAAGGAACCATACATGGATCAGTTCCTGAAACCATGTGATACTGTTTTTTCTAAGGATGAAGTTTCATTCTGCCAAAGAAGATAGAGCGGGCAGCTTATTTACGCTGCTGGATCCGGTGCTTCTCCACCGCCCGGTTTATTGCCCCCCGAACCGCTGCCGGAATCATCGTCCGAACCACCGTTTCCGGAATCGCTTCCATCGCCCTTTCCGCCCAGGACGAAGTTCACGTTGTTTTCGCTTCGTGTACTCGTATGGCTCGAATTCATCAGCTTCAACGCTTTGTCGGCAACAAAGCGGACATTGACACGGCGGATGCTGCGCACCGTACAATCTTTCATAGTCTCCGTACCGTCACTAGTCAGCGTGATGTGGAACGTGCCCAATCCGTCAATCTTCACCTTGTCGCCCTGGGTGAGCGACAGGCGCAACTGCTCAACAAAAGCCTCGATGGAATGCTTCACATCTCCGGCAGTCAGTGACGATTTACTTTCGATGGCGGTAGCCATCGTATCAACGTCCATCACTCTTACATTGCCCGATTTCTGACGTATGTAATACAGTAACGGAGCATCCTCCTGATTCACATACTTTCTGCGCTGATAGCGCTCCACTAATACATTCATACAATTAAAAAAGTTAAGGTTTAAGTGAATAATTATATCTTCTTTCTTTTTGATACTACAAATATACAAAATCAGAGAGGCAAAGTCAAGTAAATATGGTTTTATTTTCTCTGATAATATAAAAAGATTTGCACCGGATATGTATCAATACTATTTTGATAAATTGTCTTGATTATTTATACAATAGATCGCTTTTTATTTAGCATGTTTTTCCAAATATTCCAATGGTGGAACATAGTCATATATTTTTGTCATCGACGGATTATGCCCGAAATATACATTCCCAGTCTCTCCATTACGCTGCTTGGCAACGATAACCACCCCAGTCCTTCTGTCGGGTAACCGCTTTCCCGGTCGGTGACGACGCGTTGCATGGCCGGTCGGTAAAGCAACATCACGACGTCCGCATCCTGCTCGATTGCTCCACTTTCGCGGAGATGTGCCAGTTCGCGGCGGCCTGCGGGGCGGTTTTCCGACTCGCGGTTTAGCTGGCTAAGCAGTACGACGGAATATGCAGCTCCTTGGCCAGCAACTTCGCTTTGCGGGTGGCTTGTGCCACTTCCTGTTCGCGGTTGCGGTTGGCCTGGCCGGTAGCCATGTCGCAGAGTTGCAGGTAGTCTATAATAATTGCGTCACACTGATTGCGGCTCTTCAGTAGCCGGGCACTTGAGCGAATGTGATCCATGCTGACAGAAGTGCTGTCGTCCACGTAGATGGGGAGTCCCGATAGTTCTGAAGCTGCGGTGTGGGCATTTTCCATCTCTTGCAGGGTAGGTATTCCGTTTCTCCACCGGTAAGGATTAATGTTGCTTGCTGCTGCCAGCCAGCGGTCGGCAAGTCGTTCTCCTTGCATCTCAAGGCTGTAGACGGCCACCGCATTGCCCGCCATTGCCGCGCTGCGTGCCAGGTGTAGGGCAAAAGCCGTTTTACCTACGGAAGGCCGGGCGGCAATCACTATCAGATCACTATCCTGCAAACCGCCCGTTTTCTGGTCGAGTTCGGTCAGACCGGTGGGGATGCCGGTGACGCCGTTCACGCTTTTGGCAATACGTAATTCAGCTTCTTTCAGCGTGTCGGTCATTAGGGTGTCCATGCAGCGTATGTGGTCGTGGTGTCGGATTCGCCTTCGAGACGGTCGAGCAGGTTGTGCGCGTCGATGAGGGTGTCGTCGATGTCGATTGTTTTCATCCATGGCGCAGGTGAGGAGTTTGTTGAAGCCGACTACGGCTTCGCGTGCCAGATATTTCTGGTGGACGATTTGCGCGTGATACTCGATGTGGGCGGAGGAAGCTACCCGGCTGCTTAGTTGTACGATGGTATACGGCCCGCCTATCTTTTCGAGCACTCCGCGACGGGTGAGCTCTTCTTTGACGGTGAGAATATCTATCTTTTTGTTTGCCTGATACATGGCTATCAAGGCGGCGAAGATCAGCTGATGATGATCGTCGTAGAACATTTCGGGACGTAGCTTGTCGGCTACGAGTGGCAGGGCCTCCTGTTCTATCAGGCAGGCTCCAATGATGGCTTCTTCGAGTTCGCTGGCGTGTGGTTGCATTTCTTTTCGATGTTTTTTTAGTCTATATATTCGTTTAAGAAAGCCTTGTCTTTCAGGTAGGTGGCGGCAAGGGGGATGAAACGTGTGTCGTTGGTGTGGTAGTAGACTTCCTCGATGTGGTCGATGGCTGTCTGTTGTTCCTCTTTGGTGAGCTTGTCCCATTCGCGGCGGGCACGGGCGACGTACTGTTTGGGTTTTTGCATCGTTTCATGATATTTATCCCAGAAAACGTCGAACACTTCGGATTTTTTCTTTCTTTTTTTTTTCTTCGCGGGCTTCCGGAGAGATGCAGCCGGTCCAGAAATCATAGTTGTTGATATGAATGTGGAAGATTCCTTTCTGGTGCGGGATGATCTTGATAATGCCCTCTTCCTGGATTTTTTTTGAAAGAAGCGGAGGGTTTTGGATCGGCTCCATTGGAAGAGTCGGCTCCAGTGTTGCTGGCTGATGACGGATTCTCCGCGTTGGCATACGATGTCGATCTGCTGAATCTTGTACGTGGTTTCCGAGTAGTTGGCGTGTATCAGGACTTGGAGGAGCGCTTCCAGTTCTCCCGGCGCTTTGTCGTTTATCTGACGTTTTAACAGTGCTTTGGGAATCAGGATGTAGCCTTCGTGCAGGAGGTTGTTTGGAAGTTGTTTCATTGAGGCGTATTTTTATTTACTTGTTGTTGATTGCGGGTTATCCCCATTGTGCATACATTGTCGGATGCGGCTGCGAAGGTAGTGCATGAATGGCTGTTCGTGCAAATCTTTTTGGCTGGAATGGGGGTGTTTTGAACGGTATGGTGGTATTTTGGCTGTATTGGGGGCTGTAGGACGGAAATAATGTTGTTCTGTGTGACACCGCGCGGGTGTAAAAGATGAGATTGGGGGGGATGAATAGAAAAACAGAGGTTCTGTTGGGATGAAACAGAGCCTCTGTTTATTGTGGAAAACAGAGCCTCTGTTTATTAGAAATAGAACCTCTGTTTGCCGTAAATAGAGGCTCTATTCGGGGATATGCGGTTTTTCTTTTTAGTATTTTTTTTTTGACAAAAAATCGAACAGCCAAACGAACACCCCCTGAAGGTGGCTCAACTGCTTGTCTGTCATGCGTTTGCAACGCTCGAAAAAAAGTAGGCGAACCACCAACCGAACATATATAAATACTAAAATATAATAATCTATATAATATAGTTCGTTCAACACGTTTTTTCTGTGTTTTCGGAGGTGTCAGGATGCAGTAAATCTTTACTTATGGGTGATGCGCTAACGTAGGATTATTTTTCCGGTCCCCAGGTCATGAAAAGGATCTGCTGTTGCTTCGGACTTAGACGCGTTGTTTCGTGTACGTAATGTGCGGCTTTTAATTCGTCGAAGAGCTGTTTGTCGAGTTCTATTTCGTTTCTCATTCTTTTGCTGGCTGTGTCAGCGTTAGAATATTCGGGAAAATACTCCTGCGCTACGGCAGAGAAGGTTTTAAAACCATTGATAACCCATTCTCGTTCTTCCATTTCTTCTTCGTTTTCCTTTGAAGTCTTCATTTGTGTAAAATTAAATTTTTTATTAATGCAACACTTCTTGTGTTGACTTTGCAAAGTTAATGAAAATATATTTGTTGTGATAAAATAATCGATTTATTTTATTATCTTATTTGATCTATGTAATAAAATATTGTATCTGGTAAACTCCTTTTTTTAAGCGTAGCTTTTGTATCATAAAATTTGACTTGTTTTGTATTGATATATTTGCTAAACTTTTTTTCTTCTATACGCATCTCAAATTAAATCGTATATTTGCGAAAAGAATCAAGATTGGGAATTATGAACGAAAACGTCTTAGCTAAACTGAAGATACTGGCAGAGTCGGCAAAGTATGACGTTTCTTGCTCCTCCAGTGGTACGGTGCGCTCCAATAAGCCGGGCACGCTGGGAAACACTGTCGGAGGATGGGGGATTTGCCACAGCTTTGCCGAGGACGGGCGGTGTATCTCGCTATTGAAAATCATGCTTACCAATTATTGTATCTACGACTGTGCCTACTGTATCAACCGGCGTAGCAACGATCTTCCCGCGCCACATTTTCCGTTTCGAATTGGTGGAACTGACGATGGAATTCTATCGTCGTAACTACATTGAAGGGTTGTTTCTTAGTTCCGGGTGGTCCGCAATCCGGACTATACGATGGAGAGACTGGTGCGTGTAGCCAAAGATTTGCGGCAAGTGTACCGGTTTAACGGTTATATCCATTTGAAGAGCATTCCCGGAGCCAGTCGTGAGTTGGTGAATGAGGCGGGGCTATATGCCGACCGTCTGAGTGTCAATGTGGAAATTCCCAAAGAAGAAAACCTTAGGCTGCTTGCTCCGGAAAAAGACCATGAAAGCGTATTTGCTCCGATGCGCTATATTCAGCAAGGTGTTTTGGAGAGTAAGGAAGAGCGGCAGAAGTTCCGCCATGCACCCCGTTTCGCGCCTGCGGGACAAAGTACGCAGATGATTGTAGGTGCTACAGCCGAGACGGACAAGGATATTCTTTTTCTTTCATCGGCCCTCTACGGACGGCCCACGATGAAGCGGGTCTACTACTCGGGCTACGTTTCTGTGAATACATACGATAAACGTCTTCCGGCATTGAAGCAACCACCCTTGGTACGTGAAAACCGGCTCTATCAAGCTGACTGGTTATTGCGCTTTTACCAATTCAAGGTGGACGAAATTGTGGATGATGCCTATCCGGATCTCGACCTCGAGATAGACCCGAAACTCTCGTGGGCTTTGCGCCATCCCGAACAGTTTCCTGGCGACATCAACAAAGCGGACTACGAAATGTTGCTCCGTGTGCCGGGAGTGGGAGTGAAGTCGGCGAAGTTGATTGTCGCCTCCCGCCGTTTTTCGCGACTGGGTTTTATGAACTGAAGAAGATAGGAGTGGTGATGAAGAAGGCGCAGTATTTCATCACCTGCAAAGAACTGCCTCTCCAAATGCTGACTGTGAACGAACTTTCGCCGCAACGGGTACGTAGCTTATTGCTCCCGAAACCAAAAAAGAAAGTGGATGAACGACAATTACGATTTGATTTCTGATTTATGAATTCTGATTAAACGAATTACTAAGTATGTTAATTAGCTTATATAATAATTTAGGTACGGATTACACGGATTACACGGTTTTTAGTGTTGTCATTGCTGCAAAGAATCCGCATTAATCCGTGTAATCCGTGCCTAAAAATAAATCATAACCCGGAAATCATAAATCATAAATCAGAAATCTTGAAAGTTTTCGTTTACGATAAAAGCTTTGATGGTCTGCTGACTGCTGTGTTCGACGCCTATTTTCGCAAGACCTTTCCCGATGATTTGTTGTCGGAAGGAGATGCTTTGCCCTTTATTTTATGATGAGTTGCATACTGTAGTCACTGATGAAGAAAAGGCAGGGCGTGTGTGGCGGGGATTGCAGAAGAAAGTCTCTGTATCTGCTTTGGGCTGCCTCACACAAAGTTGGCTGTCGGAGCTTCCGGAGGTAGGGATGCTCATTTTTCGTTATATCCGTAAAGCGATCGACTCACCCCGTTCCATCGAAACCAATTTTGGCGATCCGGACATTTTGCGATTGGCGCAAATATGGAAGAAAGTGGATGGCGAACGTGTGCACCTGATGCAGTTTGTCCGTTTTCAGAAAGCTGCGGATGGTACATTCTTTGCGGCTTTCGAACCGCAGTATAATGCGCTTCCTCTTACCGTTCACCATTTCAAAGACCGTTTTGCCGATCAGAAGTGGATTATCTACGACATGAAACGCCGTTATGGTTTTTATTATGACTTGCAGGAGGTGACAACCATCTCGTTTGATGATGACAGCCGTGAATCCCATCTGATTACGGGGATGCTGGATGAAAGTCTGATGGACAAGGATGAGAAACTTTTCCAACAACTCTGGAAAACTTATTTCAAGGCCATTTGTATCAAAGAACGTATGAACCGAGAAAGCACAGGCAGGATATGCCTGTACGTTATGGAAGTATCTGACGGAAAAGCAGAAATAGCAGAGTCTACCATAAGGCAACTTTCCCCAGGTTACCGATTTCTAATTTGGCGCTTATTCCCATTGCCTTAAAAACTTTTGACAGGGTAGAGAGAGTGAGATTTTTCCCGTTCTCTATCCGTGATATTTGTGCTCTTTGTACTCCTATTAAATTTCCTAACTCTTCTTGAGTGAGATTCTTGGATTGTCTGGCTTTTCTGATGGCTTCGCCAATAAGGAAAGACTGCAAATCTCCTTCAAACTTATCACGTGCAAAGAGTTCCCTTCTTTCCTATATGTTTATCTACAATTTCTTCTTCTGTATAAAACTTCATCTTTTCCATATTCTTATTTTTTTTAGAATTAAAATATATTTTTCTTATCTCTTCCGCTTTTGTTATTTCTTTGGAAGGAGTTCTTCTGGGTTTTCTTTATAAATCCATGGGTAGCAATGACTAAAGTATCTACTCCATCCACTTTATCCCAAAAAGCTAATAGTCTATATTGGTTTTTGTTATATAGTGTCCTAAATTCCCATATATCTGTATTATCTAGCTTTTTTAAAGAGCTCCGGGTCAATAACAAACTTAGACTTTGCTATGTTGTAGATAATTTTGTCTTTTACTTTTGGGGGCAATTGGTTAAGAAAATTGTCCGCTTCTTCTGAATATACTATTTTAAATTTCGCTTTTGGTTCCATTAATTGGTTTTATCCTACAAAGATAATAAAAATAGTTCCATATATGGAAACAACTATGCTTTTTATACATTATTTCTTCAATTATTCAATTCGCTGCACTGTTACCTCCGGCAACTCCTGTATCAGCGAAAGCAGATGCCCTTCATCATTATTTCGTTTCGACTTGATAACCATCGTAACCTGATAATATTCTGCTTCGCCCGTGTGTAGCGTTTCCATCTCGTAAGAGACTATCAGGTAGTCTTTAGAGTTGAATCTGTCCGCTATCTGTTTCAGTATGTCTTTGTTGGGAGTAGAGAAAGAAACCATCGAGCTTTTCATTCCGATGCTTTTAAATAGATAGCTAAGTAATTCCAGTCCGACGAGGGTTAACACCGTGGCGGCAATACCGATGGTGTACATTCCTGCACCTACCGCCAGACCGATACCTGCTGTTGCCCAGATTCCTGCGGCGGTAGTCAGTCCGCGTACAATCTGTTTTGAAAGATGATGGTTCCTGCACCGATAAATCCGATACCGCTGACAACCTGTGCCGCCACCCGACTGGGATCGAGTGTGACACTACTTTCTTTTATAATTTCCTGAAATCCGTATTGGGAAACAATCATAATCAAAGCACTGCCTAGCGACACGAGAAAATGAGTGCGGTATCCGGCCTCTTTGGCACGGTATTCACGATCTAGTCCAATGATGGTTCCCAATATTCCGGCGACCAATAAACGGATTACAAAATCCATATTCAACATCATGTGTTCAATCTCCTTTCTGATTTTTTTATTGTTTGTGGAAAAATGCTTAGGACTATAAATATACAATTATTTCCCCTTTTTGTATCAATCATTTAGTAATATTTGAACGTATCCAATTCATTTTATCGTATATTCGCAGATTCAAATAAATGTTTAATCCCGAGACCGAGCAAATAATGAAGAAAAGAATTTTTTATATAATCAGCTTTCTGGTGATCTTTTGTATCGAGGTGTTGATAGCTTTGTATGTACGCGACCGTTTCATACGTCCCTATGTCGGAGATATGCTGGTTGTAGTGCTGGTGTATAGTTTTGTTAGGATATTTCTCCCGACAGGAATTCCGCGGATGCCGTTTTATGTCTTTCTTTTGCCTGTTTTGTGGAAGTGCTACAATACTTCCAGTTGGTGGAAACATTGGGGATCACGAACCGTGTAGCCAGAATCATTCTGGGCTCTACGTTCGATTGGGCGGACATAGCTTGTTATGCGGTGGGCTGTGTGTTTATTGTTTTATTCGAGCGTTTCTTTCAGCATAAGTCGTAAAATTTATTTCTTTTCCAAGTCTGTTTCGGACGGATTCAGATGATGTCCGCAATATTTGCAAAAATTCGGCATTGTCTTCGTGTCCGGAGCGATGGCAGTTGGGACATTCTTTGTCTCTTCTGCGTTTGTAGTCTTTCATCATGGAGGCAGATACGATCCCTGTCGGTACGGCAATAATTGTGTAACCGATTAGCATGACACAGGCGGAAAGGAACTTCCCGAAACCGGTGACGGGGGTGATGTCTCCATAGCCTACGGTAGTCATGGTGACGATAGCCCAGTAAATGCTGTTCGGGATGTTGTTGAACTGGGAGTTGGGTTGTGTTCCTTCAATCATATACATCAGCGTACCGATGGAAGTCACCAGGATAACGACAAATAAGAAGAATACCGCAATCTTCTTGCTGCTTTCGCGTAAGGCGGTGAGCAGTCGTTCGCCCTCATTCAGAAAGTTGAAGAGCTTGAAGACACGGAATACCCGTATCAGGCGGAAAGCACGGATGATGAGCAGATAGCGTGCACCGGGAAGAGCAGGCCGATGTAGAGCGGAAGGGTGGCTAGCAAGTCTACGATTCCGAAGAAGCTGAATATGTATTTCCGGGGACGGGGCGAGCAGTAGATTCTCGTCAGGTACTCGAAAGTGAAGAAAGCGGTGAAAAGGTACTCCATAATGACGAACGGAGTCGTCAGAAAGCTGGGAAGTCCTTTCAGACTTTCGATGATGACAAGCAGTACGCTGACTAGAATACAGCCGATCAGAATCACGTCGAACAGTTTCCCGGCGGGAGTGTCCGATTCGAAGATGATGACGTACAACTTTCGTTTCAGTTTTTCGTCATGTAAAAACGATGGATTCTTTCTTTCAGTTTCATACTAACAGTTCATACTAAATGCTATTTGGACGTTCCTCCGGCATCTTCTTGTAGAAAGAGGTTGTTTGGCTGTGAATGGGCAGTACAAACTCCGTTTTCCGCTATGAGAAGAGGTTGGGGGAGAGGATTTTCAGTCAATGACCCATTGTTTATTATAAGCCTCTGTTTTTTCGGATCGTAATACATACCTTCTTGTGTGGGAATATAGAGGGTGTATGTCTTTCCGGTCTTGTTCCTTAATGAGGTGTCGCGCAGCCAGGGGTTGGCATCACGGAGTTGTGCGTATGTGATACCTTGTGATTTGGCATAATCATTCAAATCATTGATGCTAGTGGAGACGGTCACCTTTTTGTAGGGAATGGGCGGATACAGATGTTCCCGCTTCAACAGAAACCCGTAACGTTGCGGGTTGTTGAATATCTCTTTGGCTGCCAATATGCGGAACATATAGCGGGAAGTTTCTTCTACCAGCCATAAGTCCATGGCATGACTTGCCAGTTGTTTGTCGAGTTGGGAGGAGATACGTCCCTGTCCGGCATTGTAGGCGGCGGAGACAGCCATCCAGTCTCCATATTTGGCATACGCTTGTTTGAAATATTTACAGGCGGCTACGGTTGCTTTTTCAATGTGGTAGCGTTCGTCTACGTTGTCGTTCACTTCCAGTCCGAATTCCCGTCCGGTGGCGGGCATAAACTGCCACAGTCCTGCTGCTCCTGCCGGAGAGCGGGCGATGTTGTTCAGGTTACTTTCGATTACCATCAGGTATTTGAAGTCGTCGGGGATGCCGTTGGCTTTCAGTATCGGTTCTATGATGGGGAAGTATCGGTTGGCACGTTTTATCAGTAACATGGTGGTGGAATGCATATAGGTGAAAGCCATCATCTCACGATCCATCCGTTCGCGGCGGTCATAGCGGCGGAGGTCAATGGTTTCTCCGTCAAAAGTAACCTGGGCGGGAACGGTGGGCGAGGTGACGCAATAAGGAACTTCCGATTTGGCGGAATGTTGTTCGGTCACCTGGCTGCTGCCTGTCAATACAGGAATGGATGCGCCGATGCAAAATACTAATATGAGCGTAAGAATATAGTTGATTTTAGTTTGTTTCTTCATTTATTTATTTCATTATTTCAGTTAATACCATTCAGTTTCTTGTTCAGACTTTGTCGGACTGTTCACATACTTGCCATTCTCTCCAAACAGATCGCTTTCTGTATTCCGTCCGCCCTGTTTGTAGATGCCGTTCATCGTCTCCTTTATTTGATAGAACAAATTTTCTCTCTCTTTGTCAGTCTGTTCAGAGATTTTTTTTTCTTTCAGTATTAAAGTCTGCCTTGCAAAGATAGCCCCATTTTTGTTTTTTTCAAAGAACTTTTCTTGCATTTTATACGTTTTTCTAATAGAGTTAAAATAAATAATGAATCAAGATGAATATAGCAATGACCGGAGCTACCGGATATATAGGTAAACATCTTTCCAATTATCTCACAGAAAAGGGCGGACACCGGATTATTCCCTTGGGAAGATCGATGTTCCGCGAAGGTATGTCCGGACATTTGATTCAGACATTGACGCATTGCGACGTAATCATCAACCTGGCTGGCGCACCCATCAATAAGCGTTGGACACCGGAGTACAAACAGGAATTGTTCAACAGCCGCATTGTGGTGACGCACCGTATTATCCGTGCGTTAAATGCCGTCAAGACAAAACCGAAACTGATGATTTCAGCTTCCGCCGTGGGCTATTATCCTCCGGAAGTGGAAGCGGACGAATATACCCGTACCCGTGGCGACGGTTTTCTTTCCGATCTCTGTTATGCATGGGAAAAAGAAGCCAAACACTGTCCCCAACCTACCCGGCTCGTCATTACACGCTTTGGCGTAGTGCTTTCTCCGGATGGGGAGCGATGCAGCAGATGCTTCGTCCTTTGCAAGCCACGAAGGTAGCTACCGCCATCGGTCCCGGCACCCAGTCTTTCCCGTGGATAGCCATGCACGACCTTTGCCGTGCCATGGAGTTTTTATCGCCCACGAAGAAACGCGGGGGTGTGTATAATCTGGTGGCTCCGCAACAGATTTCGCAATATTCTTTTACCCGTGAGATGGGAAAAGCTTATCAGGCATGGACAACGATTATTGCTCCGCAGCGGGCTTTCCGTATATTTTACGGTGAAGCGGCTTCTTTCTTTACAGCCGGTCAGAAAGTCCGCCCGACACGTCTGACGGAAGCCGGGTTTCGTTTTTCCATCCCTACTGTCGAACGTCTTTTAAAGGTACGGATCACACTACGGTCTCCTCTCTCGACCTGAACCGATATATGGGACTTTGGTACGAAATAGCCCGCTACGAGAACCGTTTCGAACACGGACTGGTAGATGTCACGGCCACTTACACGCTTCGTCCCGACGGTACGATTCGTGTGGAGAACCGGGGATGCAAGCGCAATTCTCCTTATGATATCTGCAAGACTGCCAACGGACACGCCAAGATACCCGATTCCGCGCAACCGGGTAAACTGAAAGTCTCTTTCTTCCTTAATTTCTACTCTGATTATTACATATTGGAGCTGGATGAAGAGAATTACAACTATGCCCTTGTAGGCAGCAGCACCGATAAATATCTCTGGATACTAAGCCGCACGCCGCAACTGCCCGAGGAAATCAAAAAAACTCGTCACCGCTGCCGAACGCCGCGGTTACGATACCAACCGGTTGCAATGGATAGAACAATTTTGATTATAAATATGCTTTCATAATTAGTTTATATATATGATATTTTGTACAAAATTTCCGGTTGGCATTATTGGCATAGATTGAATCCGCCGCAAGCGCCTTAACCCTAACCCCGGTCAGTTGTTGTTGCAGATGAATACAGTCTTTCAAACGTACTCCTTCGTTAAAAGCCTTAAAGGAGATATGTTCTATAAAGGAGATTCCGTCTATCTGTATATTGTTGACTTTGGCTCCGAATTCAACGGATTTGGTTTCCTTGCCTCTAATAATGGGGCGAAGGTAATGCCGGTCGATACTCACGATACGGTTGGACACTTTTTTGCCTGCAAATAAATTCTTCCCTATGAAGCGGATCAATCTGAACACCACAAAACAACTGGTAATGAATATTACCGTTTAAATGCTCAATCAGTTGTGCATCGGAAAAGTTGGTATAGGACTTCAAGACCATCAAGGCTATTTTACCTTCGGGAGAAAAATAACTTTACGCCCCAAAGCAGAGGACTTCAAATGCATTTGTCGGGCC
>VOFH01000444.1_pt1 | contig 87728 bp, 71 predicted proteins | sample 5384091 | NCBI WGS metagenome assembly VOFH01 (sample SAMN12384727, study PRJNA508395) | human gut metagenome | isolation source: healthy gut G | host: Homo sapiens
CCTGGGGTGGATGCCGGTGTTTCAAAGGAAGCGAATGCTCTGCATTGACCACTCATATGTTTATATTGCCTGATGGTAAAGTGACTGTATGCGAGCAACTTTACTGGCATCCACAATTTATCATAGGGAATGTAACCACACAAAGTCTGAAGAAGTCTGGCATTCCCCTCAAGCCTTGCACCTTTGTTCCTTGTCACGTCAGGATATCAACAAAGAGAGTCCATGCAGGGAATGCCGTCTTTTTGAAGACTGTTTGATTTGATTATCAGAACCGTTGCTGGAGTGATATCATAAAAGCTTATGGAAAGGATTGTTGGGATTTTCCCGATCCGCGTTGCTGTTTGCTCCTGCCATGAAAAATAAATTAAGTTATGACTGAAGACGAACTTGACAGAATAAAAAAATCATTTGTCCGTTCAGTGACGAATGTCCCATGGAAGTGGCCTGTCTGCTCACTGTCATGAAATACTATGGCGGTCAACAAGATGCACGCACACTAGCCGAATGGTGTAAAGTAGATGGAAAAATATACGTTGATGGGTATGAAACAGGCAGCTATACGTGCAGGAATGGAAGCGGAAATCTGCTTGCAAAACATGGAACAATTGTCCACCAGAAAATTTCCTGCCATACTTTTTGCCATCAATGATTTCGAAGTACCGGGATATGTGGTTTGTTATGGCATTCATGAAGGCCGCTTCATTATTTGGGAGCCGGGATTCGGCCCTATGCAATTGGGAAAACCAAATGAAAACATTATGGATAAGAGGAATAACTCTTACCTGTTTCCCACCCACGAATTTATGCAGAAAACGGATTTTCAACTAAAATGGTGGGAGTTGTATCCGTGGAGTAGGAAATGGAAAAGAAGACTGAACCGCTGGTATGAAATATATCTGGCTAAATTATCCCTGGTTCAGGGGAAATGGTAACACAGCTAAGACGGAAATGAATGGAGTAAGCCAAGTCAATTATTCCATAGGGCAGATTGAACCCCTTAGCCGTCAAACTAAGTTTTTTATTACATACGATTCTTTTTTTGTTCTGTGGAGACCAAAGCCCCATAGTAGGTGATAAAACCAGCGAGGCAAAAATCTTATCATAGTCTGGTGCATTAATCATATTAATTAAAGCAATCGTAGGATCATCTTCTGAATAAGCTCCACTAAAAGAAATAATCGCATCTTTAACATATTGATATCCGGCTGATAAGTATACCCATTTATAAGTTGTTCCTAAAGTTATATTATGAGATAAAGAAGGTAATAAAAAGGATTACCACCTCATATGTATACCGATTAATATACATTACATTACTTCGCAACCGAGCATAATATGGACGAGAGTATAATAGTTGCGCATCTGAATATAGTTTATTGTTCCATATTTGAACTAGTGCAAGGTAGGAGAATAATTGGAATAGCCAACTGAAGAAATTGGTAATACTCCTTTTGTTTCATTTGATTTTATATTAAAAGCTCCGGTTTGATCACTGATAGTACCTTGTAAAAAGTAAAATCAGGCAAAGAAAACAACACTATATTGGCAAACTCTAGCGGCTGTTTTTTTCATCCACTATTATTCCACTAATCATCTGTGCATGTATGCAAAAGAGAAACCAGTAAGAGGCAGAAAGTTATATATAATTTTTTCATAACAATATCAATTATTTATCGGTTAAACCGGAACGCAAATGACACAAATCTAACCTCCGGCAGGTTTATATCCATGCTGTACTGTTATTAATTTGTATCATTTGTGTTCCAATTTTAATTTATAGAACGAAATAAATCCGTGTTCCATCCATCAATTCCCATTTATCATCCGTGGTATGATGGCGGATAATCATTATGTATCATGCATCGCCGCATCTTACATATCTTTTACAAACAGACCTGTTAAAACCGGATGTGTCAAAACTAAACTATCCGCTATATCCTCCTTGGGATTGGGCTGAAAAATCTCAAGGATGTTTCAGCCCGAACTTACGGTGCATTACTCCTGGAGTCGTGGACGGTGGTTCGGGCAGACAAATATGTAAAAGTCCATTCCATTGGGAATATATGAAATGATAATCCTCAATCATATCACAAAATGTTTATTTATAGAATGGGATGACGGATGGAACACGGATTTTTTTACTTACCTGTCATTGGGTTTGCCCTCTTCAAGTATTCATTAAAAGCATATTGCGCCCGTACCGGTTCTTCTTCTTCCGGATTCCTTTTCAACACATTATTCAGATTTTCATCCACCCAACCGGCTTTTCTGTTATCTTTTAACTGAATAGCCAGCATATCTATCAGTTGTTGTTTCAGATCTTCGTCAAGAATGGGGTAACGGCCTCTATACGCCGGTACAGGTTGCGCCTCATCCAATCCGGCGAACCCATGAACAGAAGCGGTTTTCCTCCATGGTGGAAATACCACACCCGGGCATGTTCAAAAAGCTGTCCACAATGCGAGTGATACGGATATTTCTGCTATAAGGCTGATTGGGAATCAAGCAGCAGATACCACCGTACTATCAAGTCTATTTTCACTCCTGCCTCACTAGCCTTATATAATTCATCTATCATGGCAGGATCTTGCAGCGCATTCATTTTTAAGATAATCCGCGCTTCTTTTCCCGCCTTTGCCATATTTATCTCATATCCGATACGTCTTCTCAGTTCTTGTTTTCTTCGTCAAAACGGGCCTTAAGTTCTACAAAACAGTTACTTTTTTACCATTCTGCGCAGCAGCAATCAGCGTATTGATAACAACCGAGTTTTCCGCCACCCTATATTGGGTAATCATGATCTCCTTACAGGACGGGTCATGAACGGCCTCATACAGGAAATGGATGAAATGTTCAAAAAAGAATGATAAGGAAATGCAACATCAAATCCTTCTTGCTCACATAACGGAATATGGATTCTTTCTCATCCAAACAATTCAATGTCATGGGACGAGGTTTCAATTGGGTACAAAGTTCCTTACTGGGATTAGGCAGATGAGCCAAATCCTCCAAGTTCAAGTGTTTGTCTCCCGGAACCAAATCATCACGATTGATGCCAAATGCATCGACCAGAAACTCCAGATAATCCGCAGGCATCTTTCGGTCATACACAAAACGGCATACAGCACCTATTTTACGCTTTTTCACCTTTTTACGCAACTGTTCCACCATAACTTCGGAACTGGTTGCATCATCCACGAAAATATCGGCGTCACGAGATATCTTGCAACAATAACTGCAATCCAAATCATAGCCCGGAAACATACGGTTGATATTCGCCTTTATAATATCTTCCATATACATCAGGTAAAAGTTTTCTCCCTGTCGGGGAAGTTCTATGAAACGGGGAACTTTGCTATAAGGCAATTTGATAATATAGTATTCCTTTTCCCCGTGTCTTTGCGCGTCACGCGTACCGACAGATACAAACGGTTGTCACGTAAAAAAGTCTTGATTCGATTCTTGCATACCGGAACAGGCTGAAGATAGGGAAAAATTTCTTCTTTAAAGAAATTACTGATAAACTCCTGATGAAAAGGCTCTACCTCCTGTTTACTTTGATAAAAAATAATATGATGCCTGCGCAAAGCCGGGACAATCTTATGCTCATAAATGCGGATACGGTCTTCCATCTGGCTATTGACAGCTTCGGTTATCTGATGTATCAGGTGTCTGGCTTCTTCTTGTGTCATATCATCACTTTGGCCACCGGAAGCGATGGCTTTATGTTCCGCTACACGAATCTTGTAGAATTCCTCCAGATTAGAAGAATATATAGAGATAAAGTTAATCCGTTCATACAACGGAAGGGAGTCGTCATCCGCCTCCAACAACACGCGATAGTTGAAAGACAACCAACTGATATCACGCTTGAAATAATGATATTTGCTCTCCATATTATGCTTAGATTTGTTCCAAATATAGTACCTTTGCCGATAATAAACAAAAAAACTATGACAAGAATCGGATTATTATCGGATACTCATGCATTTTGGGATGACAAATACTTGAAATACTTTGAAATTGTGATGAAATATGGCACGCCGGAGACATCGGCTCGGTGGAAGTCGCCCGAAACTGTCCGCTTTCCGCCCCGCCAACTATTTAAATACATCCTGGCCAAACATGACGACATCAGGGTGGTGGTACTGGATGCCTTGACTTATGCCGGCAATCTGGGAACTATTGCATCAGACATTGATAATGAACGTTGTTTCTTCGTAAAAGGAGATATATGTGACCGTGATTTGGCAGACCAACTATTCGCAGAATACAAGTTTGACTACATCGTGAATTTTGCAGCAGAAAGCCATGTAGACCGCAGTATTGAAAACCCACAATTGTTTCTGCAAACTAATATTTTGGGAACCCAAAACCTGCTGGATGCGGCCCGCCGTGCCTGGGTGACGGGAAAAGATGAGAATGGTTATCCTACGGCGTAAAGATGTACGTTACCACCGGTATCTACAGATGAGGTATACGGCAGCTTGGGAGCAGAAGGTTTCTTTACTGAAACAACTCCTTTATGTCCGCACACAGCCCATATAGTGCCTCCAAGACAAGCGCTGATATGATTGTCATGGCTTATCGTGACGAAAAACTGATTCCGCTGATCATTAAAAACATTTTGGAAGGAAAGAAACTTCCCGTATATGGTGACGGAAAGAATGTACGCGACTGGTTATATGTAGAAGACCATTGCAAAGCCATCGATTTGGTTCTGCGCAAGGGTCGCGAAGGGGAAGTATATAATGTAGGCGGACACAATGAGAAAGAAAACATAGAGATAGTAAAACTTACCATAGCCACTATTCACCGGATGATGACGGAAACTCCCGAATATCGCAAAATCTTGAAGAAAAAAGAGTTGAACGACAAAGGTGAGATCTCTATCGACTGGATTAACGAATCATTAATCACCTTTGTCAAAGACCGTTTGGGACATGACCAACGTTACGCTATCGATCCTACCAAAATCACTAATGAATTAGGATGGTATCCTGAAACAAAATTCGAAACCGGTATTGTAAAAACAATCCAATGGTATCTGGAAAATCAAGCATGGGTGGAAAATGTAACAAGTGGCGATTACCAAAAGTATTATGAAAGAATGTATAAAAACCGATAAAGAATACATCTTATAATATTTAAAAAAGTCCCCGGATAAGAAAGGCGTTCTTATCAAGGACTTTTTTTTATTTCTTAAAAATATGTTCAACACCAGATTTCAGCTATAATAAAACAATAAAATAGAATTTGATTTATAAAGATAAAATGTAAAATAGCAAGAATAAAGAAACAAAAGCAAAAAACATAATTCAAATTACTAAAGAAGCAAAATGAATTAAAAACATGAAGAAAAATCCAAAACAAAACAGGGAAAGCAGCCTTATGCGTAATCCCCTTATTTTAGGATTGTCAATGGTCCTATGCATACCGGTTGCCTATTCGCATGCAAAGTCAAGTAACATAGTGAACAATGAATCGGTTCAATCGATCCTGCAAGGACGTACTATCAAAGGTCAAATTATTGATGAGAACAATGAACCTTTAATTGGAGTATCCGTCACTGTAAAAGGCGCAAATACTATAGGAACCATCACTGACTTTGACGGAAATTATACATTGGATGTACCCGCAGGAAAAAACAGTCTTGAAATATCTTATATAGGATATAAAACCCAAGAAATAACCATTGGCAAAAACACACAATTGAATATCAAAATGCAGCCTGATACTCAAATATTGGATGAAGTGGTAGTGGTAGGATACGGCACTGTAAAAAAGAGAGATTTGACTGGAGCTGTTGCTTCCGTAAAAAGTGAGGATATTGTCCGAATGCCAACCAGCAATGTACTAGAGGCTATTCAAGGACAGGTGGCAGGTTTGGATATCACTCGCAGTAGTGGAGAAGCCGGTTCCGGAGTGAACATGACCCTACGTGGCACACGCTCCATCAATGGTGACAATAGCCCGTTATTCATCATTGACGGCATGGAAGGCTCTTACGATGAATTGAATCCGAACGATATCGCTTCTATTGAAGTACTGAAAGATGCCTCTCTACAGCTGTTTATGGTGCTGCCGGAGCAAATGGAGTTATCATCATCACCACCAAAACTCCTAAAAAGATAAATTCTCCATCGATCTGGATGCCTACTATGGTTGGAATGTCATCTCCAGCTTCCCGAAGTAAATCGTGGAGAGGATTACATTAACTTCCGCAGAGAAGCACAAAGAACGGTAGGTGCCTGGAACAGCCCGGCCGATGACGGGAATCTTTTTCCCAGCTATATGCAAAAATATATAGACAACAATCAATGGGTGGACTGGTTTGATTTAGCTTCACAAACCGGTATCACCAATAGCTACAATCTAAGCACATCTTATTCTAATGACCGGGTCACCTCTTATTTTTCTTTAGGATATTACAATTTGGAAGGATTATTGAAAGGAGACGAACTGGAACGCTACTCGGCACGTGCCAAAATAGATTTTAAAGCCAATGAAATGGTAAAATACGGACTAAACCTATATGCCATGTATTCTGAAAATGACAAGCGTTACAGCCGTATATGGAACCGTATTCTCTGTATGCCACCATTGGGTACTCCTTATGATGAAGACGGCAATCTGGTAGACTACCCGTTGGGAGACGGCAACATGAATCCGCTGGCGGATATGGGAGAAGACCAATATGTAAATAATGTGAAGACATTGAGCGTAGCCCCACAGATTTATGTAGAATTGACTCCACTAAAAGGACTTTCATTCAAAAGTCTGTTAGGCGGATATTTCCGGAATGTGAAAGAAAGTAAGTATACCGGCACAAAATCATATCAGGGACTGGAAAGCGGGCTAGTGCAAGCCACTATCCCCAACACCTTCACTTATAATTATAAATGGCAGAATATTCTGACTTATAACTTCAAAATAAAAGAGGATCACGATTTCACAATAACCGGAGTCACTGAATGGTCAAAAGACCAAAAAGAAAAAGCGACCGCCACTGCCAACAAATTTGATACGGATTCTTATCTATACCATAATTTAGGTGCCGCAACCGGTACACCCACAGTTTCTTCTTCTTATGTAGGTAGCCAAAAAATGTCCTATGTCGCCCGTATCAACTATAGCTATAAAGGACGTTACCTATTGACATTAAGCAGCCGCTGGGACGGTTCATCCATCTTGGCAGATGGAAACAAGTGGGATATGTTCCCCGCAGGAGCTATTGCCTGGCGCATCAGTGATGAACCCTTCATGCAGAATGTAAAAGCTGTTTCCAATCTGAAATTACGCGCCAGTTACGGTGTCACCGGTAATGCCGGTGCTTCAGAATACGCCACATTAGATTACAGCCGCACAGGCATTATCGGATTTCAAGATGTAGGAGTCCCTTATAGCGGTTATTCCCAATCCATCGCCAACAAGAGTCTGGGATGGGAAAAATCTTATATGACAGATCTGGGATTCGACTTGGGATTATTCAGTGACAGACTGAACGTGGCGTTCGACTGGTATCGGACAGACACCAAAGATATTTTATTCGAGAAAACCTGCCCTATGCAACGGGAGGTTACGGCCCTCTCCTTTCAAAATATGGTCTAATGTAGGCGAAACACGCAATACAGGTGTGGAATTAAGCATTACCAGCCGTAACTTTGTCGGACCTGAATTCCAATGGAGCACCACACTGGCATTCTCAACCAACAAAGAAGAAGTGATAAAACAACCAGCGAAGGCCCGCTTCAGTTCGAGACTACTACCTGATTCCCGGTGAGGCAATCAAGACTTATTACGGATACAAGTATGCCGGAATATGGGGTACAGCCGAAGCAGAAGAAGCAGCCAAATACAGTCAGAAACCCGGACAAGTCCATATTGCAGAAAATGGTACTCCCGATTACAAGCTGAATGCGGATGACTATTATGTTCTAGGAAGCGCCACACCGAAATGGTCGGGCAGTTTACTTAATAATTTTAATTATAAGAATTTCGACCTGAGCATTTTGTTGATTGCCCGGTGGGACTGGACAATCCCTTACGGTCTGACCGGATGGTATCGTACAGACGGTCTGACGCCTTCACCTACCGTATGTGACTACTGGACTCCTGAAAATCAAAGTGCCCGGCTATCCTCGTCCGGATGCAAGTATTACAAACGGACAGGACCCGTATCAACAATGGGCTAACTATTTTGACGGTTCTTATCTGAAAGTAAAAACCATTTCACTGGGTTATACATTCCCCAAGAAATGGTTGAATGCTGTAAAATTGACAGAATGCGTGTATACTTTACTGCAAACAATCCGTTTATTTTACAAAATGTGACTATTTGAAAAACTACGACCCCGAAAAGGGAGGAAATGATGACGACGCACCGTTGTCTAAACAATATGTATTTGGCGTTAATATCTCATTCTAAAAACTTATACAGATGAAAAAACATAAATTACTCTCTATATCAGCCGTAATCATGATGTTGTCTGCCTACGGTTGCAGCCGGATGAATTTAATCCCTCCGGCATCTCCACAGAACAAGAATGGTCTACCCCGGCAGGCTATGAAAAGAAAGTGAACGACTGTTACTTTGACCTGGTCCGCATAGTTTATGGTCAGGCAGAAGACACCTATCTAATGGTTGCAGAAGGTGGAACAGACATTTGGCAAGATACGAATCCCGATGGTACCAACGGTAACTGGAGCAAACTACTCCGTTATGAAGATTACGGTGCTTCCAACGGTATGTTGAATGAAGGATATGCGGGTTTCTATGGTATATTGAGTGCATGTAATGCAGCTGTCCATTATGCCGACAAAGTGGAAGGGCTAAGCGAAACAAGAATCAACGAGTTGGTCAGCGAAGCAAGATTTATCCGTGCCCATGCCTTATATAATATTGTAGAGCAATGGGGAGGCAAATACCTGCCATTGGAGCCTATGAACAGTCCTATTTCCGTTCTTCCTTGCAGTTCGGTTAATGATTTTTATAAAGTAATTCTGGAAGATCTGGAATTCGCCATGAAAAATCTTCCTATCACACAGGAAGTAAAAGGACACGTGACACGTGCAGCCGCTTATCATTTATATGCCAAAGCCTGCCTCACTTTCTCCACCTATACAGACGGTCTGGGTAATACCACCGCCCTGACGGACAGCGAAAGCAAAACCTATTTGGAAAAAGCAAAGGCGGCGGCAGATTACCTGATTCAGAACGCCGGTTCGTTGGGAGTCAAGCTTTATGATGATGTAGAAGCTGTTTTTGATGAGAACAACAATAAAAACAACGAAGAAGCACTTTTCATTGTCTGCCACTCTACCATTACGGCTTATAATCCTCGTGGAAACTATTTCAACCGTGTATGGAAACACTCCGAAGCATACAATAACAATACCTCAGGCATCTATCTTTCGGGCATGACACCCAGTTACGCTACGAACATCAACGGATACGAAGTTCCCAAACTGGCAAAAGGTAACTGCTATATGGAACCCAGCAAGTATATGCTTGATTTATATGGAGAGAAAGACGGCCGCTATAAAGCCTTCTTCAAAGACACTTATTATGTGAATAACGCTACGAACAGTACCAAGAACGGATATACGTGGAACGAGGCCGATGCACAAAGATACGGTCTATCCACCAGCAGAGTCGGTAATTCTGCCTATGATATCACTTTAGGAGATACGGCTGTCTATTTATCTCGTAAGACCTATACACAAGCCGAAAGAGACGCTTGCCGCTATGCCATTTTCAACTTGGAAGACAACTATGCCAATACAAAAAGTCCTCTGAAGTTTTTCCCAAGTCTGAAGAAAAGCAGATTGTCCTAGCCTATATGCCGGTTCAAATGCCTCCAAACCTTATTCCTCAGCAGACTGTATTGTTTATCGTTTAGGAGAAACCTACTTGCTATCAGCCGAAATTGACTGGAGATTAGGGCAACAACCAAAGTGCTGCCGGAAAGACTGAACACACTTCGGAACCGTGCCTGTAAAGGACATGACCATAGTATGGATATCACAGCTTCAGGAAGTGATTTCTTGCTGGACGAGTATGTACGCGAAATGATTGGTGAATGGAACCGCTGGATGACCTTTGAAGAGATTCCGTGCTTTCGAAAGCCGTATCACAAAAGCCGCAAATCACAAAATTCGATAAGAACATTCACTAATTATCAGCCCAGAATCGGGATATTTTGACAAATTTTTGAACGAACCTATACTTAAAATTCAAATATTGCCGGTTTCCTGATACTTTTCCATGCTGCTTTGCAGGACAGAAACGGAAGGAGAACGACATACGTTCAGCCGGAATCAAATAAGGCTGATGAGGATAAGCCCCCCAACTGGTATCACCACCCACTCCCATCTGTTTCAGGTCAATGTTCCATGTCACCATATCCTTGAACTGGATATCGGATAAATGACGCTGCGATTTACGAAGACCTGGCTCATCTAAATCTTCTGTAGGAAACAGATAAGCACTGGTGCTGACATAAGGCTGTCCGACAACCATCAATCCCTGTCCGGCGGTATCTGTCAGGCTCATCCAACGGACTTCAGTCTTATTACCGTTTTCCTGCGGACGGTCATACGGGAAATACTGATCGGCCACACTTCCCTTGTACAGACCTACATAAGAAGAAGTATTCCGGTCTATATAATTCTCATGAGGACCACGTCCCAGCCATTCCATCTGACTAAACTGCTTGTTCAGTGTAATACTAACCCCATCCGGGGCAATAAAGGCAATGTATCGTTACCCGGAATGAAAGTACAGTTCACATCCAAATACCCTTTTCCCGAAAAATGATAGGCAACGATAAAATCAGACTCTCCTACAGGCAACTTATAATGAGAAACAACCTCATAAGCTTCTTTACCCAACGCCTTTTGTTTCATGGACAACAGTTTTGCCTGACGCCCCGCATCACGCCACGGACGCAAGGTTTTATTCATGCCATTTCCCATATCATTATCCGTCACAGGACGCCAGAAATTAGGACGTAAAGCTTCTTTTATCAGTTCCGTACTTCCCTCTTTATAAGAAGTCAAAGCACCGGTTTCCTTATCAAAACCTACGCTCAGATTACCGGCTGTAAGTGTCAACAACGAAGCCGCATCATCTGCTATCACCGGTGAAGACTGAACCTCAGCAACAAACGGCTGATAAAATGGAAGACTCACCTGGGCATCAGCCAGTTTTGTTCCGGCTTTCAGCAGACCATCCTCATTTTTCAAACTGGCATAGAAATTCAAGAAATACTCCACACCGGGTTTTACCTGTATGGCTGGAAAAGAAGTCTTGAACTTACCCGTCTGCTGAGGAGCCAGGGATACATTATCAATAGTTCCGGTAGCCAGAAGTTCACCATTCCCCTCCAGCTTCCAAGTAAAATTGAAATCACTTAAATCCGTAAAGAAGAACTTGTTACGTAACTCTACCCATCCCTCATGATAATCCAATAAAGAGAATGCTATATTTTGATATACTTTTTTCACTTCATGGATATGCGGCTTCAAGGTACGGTCGGCGGCAATCAGACCGTTCATACAGAAATTGGCAGAACTTGGAGTACCTTTCGGAGCCAGGTCACCTCCGTATGCCCAATAGAATTTTCCATCCGGCGTCTTTGCATACAAGCCCTGATCTACCCAGTCCCAGATATGTCCGCCCTGTAAAGAGGGATATTTCTCTATCACATCCCAATAATCCTGAAGATTTCCTTCACTGTTGCCCATAGCATGGGCATATTCACATAGAATCAGCGGTTTGGACGGAAGATAGAGAGAATGATTGATCAATACATCTATCTTTTTATACATTGGACAGAAAATATCGGTATAAGGTCCCTTTATTCCGTCTTCCGAATGCACGGGACGCTGTGAACGGTCATTGGCATGTACCCATTTATAGGTAGCCGCGAAGTTACATCCCTCACCGGTTTCATTACCCAATGACCAGATAATGACACAAGGATGGTTTTTGTCACGCTCGAACATACGTTCCGTGCGGTCTATGAAAGCTTTCTCCCATTCGGGCTGGTTAGCTAGGCATTGATCGGGCTTATATCCCATGCCATGGCTCTCGATATTGGCCTCATCAACCACATACATACCATAAATATCACATAATTCATACCAGCGGGGATCGTTGGGATAATGAGAGGTTCGTACACTGTTGATATTATTCTCTTTCATCAATTGAATATCACGCAGCATGGACGCCTCATCTACCACATGACCGTTATAAGGATCGTGTTCGTGTCGGTTTACTCCTTTTATATAGACCAGCTTGCCATTTATCAGCAATTGAGCATGTTTGATTTCGGATTTACGGAAACCGACGTATTGGGAAATATATTGTTCCGGTTTGCCATTTACACGCAAAGTAATCAGCAATCTATACAGATTTGGTTTCTCCGCACTCCATAACAAAGGTTCTCTCACTTCCTTTTTAAAATGAAGTTCCCGATCGGCAGCATTCCAACGCTTACGCTCATTGTAGATACTTTTACCCGATTTCTCCAACAGGCTTACTTCCACTTCAGCCCCTTTTATTTTACCTTCTCCTGCTTTGCCCAACTCTACAAAAAGATGAAAGTCAGCATTCTTGTATTCCCCGTCAAGATCGGTAACCACTTCATAGTCACGCACATGAGTTTCAGACCGGGCATACACATAGACATCACGCTGTATGCCGGCAAAACGCCAGTAGTCCTGATCTTCCAGATAGTATCCGTCACTGAACTTGAAAACCTGTACGGCTATTTCATTCTCCCCTTGTTTTACATACGGCGTAATATCAAACTCCGAAGGTGTTTTGGAATCCTGAGAGTAACCTACTTTTTCACCATTCACCCACACATAAAAAGCAGAAGCCACTCCTCCGAAATAAAGAATAATCTGGCGTTTATTCCAATGGGCAGGAATAGTAAAAGTACGTCTATAAGAGCCAACCGGGCTGTTTTCCACTGCAATCAATGGTGGATTCTTCTTTATACCATACCCACTGCCTACATAAAAAGGATAGCCGAACCCTTGAAGCTCCCAATTGGAAGGAACTTTAATATCATCCCAACCTGAAACATCATATCCTTTTTGGAAGAAGTCCATCGGTCGTTCATCCGAACGGGGTACAAAATGAAATTTCCATGTTCCGTTCAAGGATTGGAAGTAAGGAGATTGTGATTTATCACCCTGCAATGCCAATTCTTTAGGGTATCCCATAAAATTAGCCGCCGAAGGCAGACGATTGATATGAAGCACATCAAAATTCTCCCAATCATTATCCGAACGGGGGTATTTGTTTCTACGCACTTCTACATTGTCTGTGCTTGTTTCATTAGCGCTTCTGTTTACCGGAGCACCGTCATATTGGGATTGTGCCATACCTGCCAACGACAAAGATATGGCAATCCCTGTCAATATAGAACGAATTTTCATCATAAATATATCTTTTAATAAATTCGGAGTATCCGCATACTGATTTTTACTTCCACTATCATTGATCCAACAACAATCGCAAAATCAAAGCAGAAGACCAACCAAAGTTGGGTGCATTCAACACTTCACCTGTCAGTGGATTGTAGTTTTCATGAATCGGTCCGTCGGTCATCAGTCCTTGAGCATGTGCCATGAACTTGCGAGTCAGCAAGTCGGCTTCCTCCACATATCCGTAGCGCTTCAATCCGGTTATACCAAAATATACCTGGTTAAACCAAACCGGACCACGCCAATAACCGAAAGTAGGACGCAATGCAGGATGACTTACATCAAGAGTACCTAGCGGCAGGTAAGAGTTGAAATGTTTTTCATCCATCATGATGTTCTTCACACTCTCGGCTTGTTCCGGGGTAGCAATACCTGCCCACAAAGGCAACCACCCCTCAGCCCCCCCATCACCTTGACAGGTGTACGGTCATTCAAACGAATATCATAAAAGAAACCACTCTCGCTGTCATACATTTTAGTCTGTACATACAGCTTGATTACCTCAGCCTCCTTAGCCAACTGTTCAGAAAGCTCTTGCTTTCCCAAGATAGAAGCCATTTCCGAAAGTGTCAGTTTATCTACATAAAGGAAGGAATTCAAACAAATATTCTCCTGATCCATCGACCAAGCTTTCTCCATCTCATTCTTTAGCATCCGGGTGTCATCAAAACGCACACCGTTATCCATGCCGCTCTCCCAAGCCGCCGCAATCAGTGTACCATCAGTAGAACCATATTCGCAAATGCCATTGTGATCGTGGTCACGCTCAGCATACCACCATTGATGGAACCTATACAATTTATCAAATATTTCGTCCAAGAACGCTTTGTCTCCTGTAACCTTATAGACATTCATGGCTCCCCATGATGCTATAGGAGGTTTGGAGTCGCGCCAATTGTTACGTACCTTATTATAACCGATAAAATCAGGAACCATACCATTCTCTGCTTGATAATCGAACAAAGAAAGCATTTCACTCTTGGCCCCTTCGGGATTATAGTACACATTACCCGATGCAATTTGCCAAGCATCCCACGACCAACATCCACCGATGAATCCTATATAAGAAGGGAAACTACAACCATGGAAGATATCACCAGCCGGAGTACGCCAATTGGAGTTTAACGTCATCAATGCTTTCACAGCAATGTTCCTGTAAGCGTTTTCTTTCATATAAGGACTGTCGGCAGACAGTATCCGTTGAAGCCCCTGATTCCAACGCTGCGCATTCTCGGCAAAACATTGATCAAAAGGTATGGACTTTATTGCAACATATTCCTTGTCTGTTTCTTCGCCTTTCAAGGTCAGTGTCTGGCTGTATTCCGAAGTATAACTTTTGCCGGATTGCAGCAAATAGTCACTCTTCTCAACAACTCGCAAACTGTCGTTCCCCACAGTCATCACTTCATCGGCTGTATGGAAAAGCACGGTAGCCGTCACTTCGTCTACCGGCGGTTCGTTACGCAGTGTGATAATCTGGCGATTGGTTCCCCAACGGCGACCGTAGAACGGACAATGGAACCGGACGCCCTTATCCACCTTAGAGGCAATAGTATTCTCTTCGAAAACACCGCCACTCCAAGTCAGCGACACATTCAAAGGTGTGTCACTAAGATTCGTAATAACAGAACGTACAAAAGCAGTGCGTGAAGTGGCAAAACACAACTCAGTAGTGAATTCCAACTGCGCATCTTTAAAATGTTGTATCAACTTTCCAGGTAGATACTTGGCAGTCTGCATATTGCGAACCAAGTCGTACTTTTCACCATTGACCACCAACGTAGGCTGTGCCAACGTTTGGGCAATCCATCCTCTTCCATGCATCGTCATAGGGCCGATGAAGGCACCCGCAAATGCCCTGCTTTGATTTACTGGCAACGCATAGCCACTCCATGCACCCAGATCAGAGAACAAATTGAGATCCCCATCTACAGGTTGTTCCGGTACATTTTTCACATTCAACAAATTGGGAAAATCTTCCTGTGTCGTAAACAGGGACTTTTCTGGCTGTGTAGCGACCGGGGTACATGCCCCCAGCCAAAGAATGCTACACATTCCATATATAGGAAATAAATGTTTCATAAACGGTTCTTCCAAAATTATACAAACAAGATTACTTGCTATAGTTCGGATTCTGCTCCCAATCAGGATTCAACAGAAATTCACTATGAGGAATAGGAAACAACTGGTGCTTGGTATCTACATAATTCTCAACAAATGGTTTATTGTGAGCTTTCAGCGTTTCTTCTACAATACCCCAGCGAACCAAGTCATACCAGCGTGAACCTTCCAATGCCAACTCGCAAGGACGTTCTTTGTCTTGCAGATGTTTCAAGACTTCGGCTTTACCCATGGTAAGCGGCAATGCCGGTACATTGACACGTGCACGAACCTTATTTATTATGTTAATGGCCTCTGTTGTTTCACCCTTGTCATTTAGACATTCTGCATAAAGCAGCAATACATCGGCATAACGGATAACGGAAACATTAAAGAAACTATAGTCCCAATAATCACTCATACCCTCGGTATAAGTAACATATTTGTGCCAGAAGATTTCTCCTTCTTTGTGGTAATCCTTAAAGGATTTTCCATTCTTATAATAAAAGGGACGACACTCGGGATCGTCAAAAATAAGCGTATGAAGTGCACGGTCGCTAGACTTACCGTCTATAGTCTTATCAGCCAATAACGTCTGACACATCCAGTCCGTAGGATAAGCTTCTTCATATGCATCCAGTCCAGCCATAGGTCCCAAATGAACAGTAAACAAGTTATATTCATACTGTCCGCCTGAACGGTCTCCGGTAAACTGGATCTCAAAAAGAGACTCTTTATTGTTCTTGTGCATACCGTCAAAATTATCAGCCCAATTCTCCATCAAGCCAAAAAGACTTCCTTCTTTATCAATGATCTTCTTGAATTCAACTTCGGCTTTACTCAATTCTTTGCGGAACATATAGAACTTACCCAAAAGAGCCGCTGCCGTATAACGCGTGACTCGTCCTTTTTCACTTTCCTCATAACTTTCGGGAAGGTCGCTCTGTACTTCTTTCAGTTCGGTCTCAATCAGACTTACCAGTTCTCCCGGATTGGCTTGTGGAGGATAGAACTCTTCATCCGTACCTGCCAATGCCTCCTTATAAATAGGAACTCTCTCACCAAAGTTCACATACAAACGATAATAAAAGTAAGCACGCAAAAAACGAGCTTCGGCTATGGACTGCTTCTTCAAGGCATTGAGTGATTCCGAGTCACCAGGTACAGTGGGAATGTTGGTCAAACATTGATTGGCATAATTAATACCTTTATACAAATTAGTCCACTCCGTCTTGACTACGGAGTTAGTGGGTTCCACATTGAATGATGAAATATTCATCCAACTCGTCACATCATCCCTGTGGGTAATCTCATCACTTCTGTATCCGTCTATTACTATATAGCGTTCAAACGGTATCGCCCAAGATGCATTCGGCTGCAAAGCTCCGTATACACTAGTCAATCCTTTCATAATATCCCCTTCACTCTTCCAGAAAATACAGGTGATAAAGCATTGGGATTAGAGTCTTCATCCAAGAAATCAGTGCAAGAGGAAAAAGACATTCCGCTCAGAAGAGCTGCATATAATAATATGTTTTTGAATTTCATAATCTTCGTATTAAATTTAATTAGAAACCGAATTTAAGACCCATCATAAAGTCACGACTCAAAGGAATGGCTGCATAGTCATATCCCATCTGTCCGACTGAAGAACCGGTTGAAGGATCATAGCCTTTGTAGTTGGTAATAGTGAACAAACGGGTAGCGCCTACATAAATACGCAAGTTACTCAAGCCCATTTTCTTACAATATTTAACCGGCAGATTATAACCTATCTGCAAATTATTCAGACGCAGATAGTCACCATTCTCTACAAAACGAGTAGAAGTACGAGAGTTCTTATTAGGATCACCAGACACGGCACGTGGAATATCAGTATCAGGATTTTCAGGTGTCCAAGCATTCAAGGCATTCTTACCATAGTTGAACACATGGTCCATACGCTCCAACTGATATTTAGTATAGTTATAACGCTTAGCACCAAAGTCACCGTAGAAATTGGCTACCACGTCAAAGTCTTTATAAGCCAAGTTAATGTTGAATCCCAATGACACCTTCGGTGTACCACTACCCACTTTCACGCGGTCGTTTGTATCAAGCATACCATCTCCATTCTGATCTATGAAACGGATATCACCCGGTTTAGCCACAGGTTGCAGAGGCTGCCAGTTGCCGTTTTGGTCCTTATAGCCATGAGCTGTGTTCCATTCGTCCACTTCCGCTTGATTTTGGAAAATTCCGGCAGTTTGATATACCCAGAATTCACCTATTTCACCACCTACATAAGTACGCAGAGCACCGTACTCATAGAGATAATCAGGATTGGCCATAGATTTCAACACACTCTTATAGTGAGATAAATTCAAATCCAAATCGTACTTCAAACCTCCGGCTTTGCCATGATAAATAGCTTGCATTTCAAAACCGGTTGTGCGCAACTTACCATCGTTCACCAAGATAGAAGAATTATAACCGGTAGCCAAACTGATGTTACGGCTAGACAGCATATCACTGGTATTCTTAATATAAGCCTCCGCAGAAAGCTCCAGTTTATTGTTCCATAAACTAATGTCTACACCGATATTCTTATACACCGTCGTTTCCCACTTGATATCGCTGGATGGAAAAGCAGTGATGGCATATCCCATAGAAGTTTCACGACCATCAAAAGGATAGTTCAATGCATGATTATTATAGCTCAAAGTAGGAATATATCGATAAAGACCTATGTTCTGATTACCCAAAGCACCGTAACTTAAACGAAATTTGAACATGGAAACAGTTTCTTTCAAATTTTCCCAAAATGGTTCATTAGCAATGTTCCAACCCAATGATACAGAAGGGAAGAACCCCCACTTGTTACCTTTAGCAAAACGTGAAGAGCCATCATAACGGAAAGAAGCCATAATCATATAACGCATCATGTAGTTGTAGTTCACACGGCCAAAGAGAGAACGGAGGGCACTACGAGTCTTAGTACCACCTACAGAATAGTTACTTTTAGCATGTCCCATCAAGCTCATACTATTATTCTCAAAATCAGAACCGGAAGCACTAAGGTCTTCATACTTATTTTCTTCCTGAGAAAGTCCCAATAAAAGAGAAAGATTGTGTATTTCAGCAATGGTCTTGTCATAATTAGCTGTCAATTCCAACAAATCGTTGGTTGTCTGCGAACGTGATTCAGATAAACTAGCCATCGTGTTTCGTTTGGCCGCCCCAATCTCATAGGTAGGTGTAAAAAGACGAGATTTGCTAAAGTACATATTACGGCTGGCATTGAATTTCACGATAAGCCCTTTAATCGGCTCGTACTGCAAATAGCCGGAAGCTGCGATATAATCGGTAGAGCTTGTATTATCAATCAATTTATTAAAAGCAACCTGATTACCGGCATCAGACATACCCATACCAGAGATGGCACCACCATAACCACCATCGTTGTTCTCATCATAAAGGAACGCTAACGGCTCCATATTCGTCACCTGATAAATGGAAGAGAAACCCGAATTGGATTCCAAATCGGCCGACCAACGGCTATAGCTTACAGATTCACCCATTTTAAACTTACCACGGGTAACATCAGAGTTTAAACGGAAACCGAACTTTTCATCTCCGGTAGCAATAGTCACACCGTCCGTCTTACTATAGAAAGCAGAAAGAGACACATTGGAATTAGCACTACCTGCCGTATAACCAATGTTATATTTTTGTGTAAAACCACGTTGATAATACTCTTTCTGCCAATCAGTATCAGCAAACTGAGTCGGGTCTCTCTCGTACTCGCTGATATATTTAGGCCAGCGGCTCTCGTCCGTACCTGCATTTATTAATGCCATCTTACGTACTTTAATAAACTCAGCTGAATTACAAACTTCCAGACGCTTCGGCACGGCACTCAATCCCCAATAACCGGAAAAAGTAATCTTCGGAGCTGAATTCATCGTACCACGATGTGTTTCAATCAAAATAACACCAGCTGCCGAACGTGAGCCATAGATAGCGGCAGTAGCAGCATCTTTCAATACGGAAATCGATTTAATATCTTCAGGATTAAGATAAGACATATTACCCGGAACACCATCGATAATCACCAGTGGACCGTTACTTTCGCTGTTCTCGCCATCATCATCTTTCCAAGAAGTCACACCGCGCACCTGCAAAGTGGCAGAAGAACCAGCAGCACCGCTGCCAAAGTTTACCGACAAACCCGGAGCCATACCTTGCAATGCCATCTCTGCATTTGCAGTAGGAATCTTAGACAATTTATCACCCGATACTGATGTTACCGAACCTGAAACATCAGACTTTTTCTGTGTACCATAACCAATTACAACCACCTCATCCAAAGTCTTGGTATCTTCTATTAATACGATTTTTATAGTAGACTGATTACCTATTTTCACAGTCTTTGTGGTATAACCTACATAAGAAACAATCAATTCAGTTCCCTTGCCGATAGATAAAGTAAAACGACCATCCAAATCAGTAATCGTACCGTTTGTAGTACCTTTTTCCAATACACTGGCACCAATGATAGGTTCACCCTGCTCATCGGCTACAATACCATTTATAGATTTCTGTTGTTTCACAGCTTCTACTTCGGAAGCCGCCTGCTTATATAATACAATATGACGATTTTCTATTTTATAATCGATACCTGATTTCGAAAACAACTGATCTAAAATCTGGTTTATCGTTTTATTTTCTACTTTAATGGATACTTTTCTATTGACATTGATTTGATTCAGATTATAGGTAAAATAGAATTCCTTTTTTCTCAATAGCATTAATCACATCATGCACCGTAGTATTTTCCATGTCCAAAGACATCTTCACATTCTGTGAATAAGCGATGCCTGCCCAACACGGGACAGTTCCCAATAATAGAAAAAGAACAAAGAATTTCATAATTAACAATGTTTTTCGTAGCCATAGTGATTTTTGCTCACCCAATGGCGTGCATTTCATAATATTATCCATACATTTGTAATTGATTAGTTTGTAATAAATTATAAGGTTACTCATTAATCCGGGTCGAAAGATGGTGGTGCGTCTTCGACCCTTCATTTTTTTGCAAGGGTTTTACTTCATAGGCATCCGTTGTTTTTCAAAGTTTCACATACTGTTATTTTTTATATAGGTATACCGTTTTCTTTTCAATTCTATAATCCACCCGTCTGGTTTCTTTCAGCAATTCCATCGCCTGGGCTATGGTCAAGTCTTTCCTAAAATGGCAAGTGAAATATTCTTCAACCAGCGAACTATCCATAATCCTGATTTTCACATCATACCGACGTTCTATAACCTTTGCCATTTCTTTCAAGGTCTTGTTGTCGAATCTCAGGTCACCAGTAGTCCAACTATCCACATTTGCCTGCGCCGAACTCCTTATTAACACCAAGCCGTCACTAACGGTGTAATATACCTGGTCATTGGGCGACATTCTTTCCTTACTTCTGTCATCTAAGGTTGATACTTCTACCGAACCTTCTTTCAAAGTAATCCAACTCGGTTCATCCAAATAGGCTTTTGCATTAAATTTTGTACCCAACACCCTGATATTCAACATCGGCAATTTCACCGTAAACGGACATTTGGGATTATGTGCCACCTCAAAATAGCCCTCTCCTTCCAATGTGACCGTTCTATATTTTTCCGAGAACTTAGCCGGATAAGAAAAACGGCTCTCAGCGTTCAGCCAGACTGTTGTTCCGTCACTCAGCAATAAAGAAACCCGTTGGCCTTTCGGAACCACTACCGTATTGTATGCTTCCGGTTCCTCTTTCGTGATATAGAACAAGTTTGTTGCAAAAAGACAAACAGTAACCAACACAGCCGCATACTTCCACCATTCCCCGATGGTGAATCTCTGTACCGATTTCTCTCTTTTCTCTGCCTGCTTACTCAAGCCAAGCTGTCCGCTCAGTTGCCGATAAGCTTCATCCATACGTCCTTTATCCGAAAAACGCATTTCAGTTTTCAGACCCCAGATTTGCTCCAGCTCAAATAAACGCTGACGGTTATCTTTCTCTTTCAACCACTCTAAAATCTCTTTTTCTTCGGTTGCAGTACAATGCTTATTGATATATCGAATTAAAATTTCGTCCTTCATTTACTTTCTTTATTGTCTTTCATTATTAAGACAATTAACCTAGAAGGAACTACGGGGTTAAAAAGAAAAAAAAATGCTTTTTTTTGCATTTTATTTTTTACAGACTCCAGAAAAAGCCTGCATGAAGGTATTAACGAAGCAAAAACAACAGGCAGAACAATACCTCCTTCAAATCCTCTCTCAAGAATTTTGTGGCTTTCTGTACATGTTCTTCCACCGTACGGGATGAAATATGCATAGCCTCCGCTATCTCTTTATAAGTCATCTCTTTAAAGTAAGACAATTCGAAAGCCTGACGACATTTAGGAGGTAATTTAGAGATGGAAGCTTTCAACAATTTCCGGATATCACGCTCAACCACCTCATTCCACAATTCGTTGGCATCCGATCCTGCCAGCTGAAAGACCATGCGTTCTTCCGCCAAACGTACCTCCTCCTCATGCCCCAGCACAACAGCTTGGTGCTTCAGATAATTCAGGCAATTATTCTGTGTGCATTTATAAAGGAAAGAATGAATGGCATTGGGTATCAAAGCGGACTTCTGTTCCCAATACATGACAAAAACACTTTGTACAATATCTTCGGCAATATGTTCAGGCACAAAACGGCAAGCTACAGACATCAGACGAGGATAGAAAAGATTAAAAAGAAGACGAAACTCCGCCTCGTCTCCTTTTTGTACTTTATTTATATCTATAGAAATTGTTTGCATCTCCACATCCAATCCAAAGTTAACAGATGCAAAGCTAATTTATTTTTCCAACTCCTGCAAACTTTCCATTTTCTTTGTTTCCAGGAACTCATAGATACCACAGAGATGTTCTTTTACCTTTTTATTCCCAAATTCATACACTTTCGTCACTAATCCATCCAAAAAGTCACGGTCATGAGACACAACAATCAATGTGCCGTCAAAGTCCACCAAAGCTTGTTTCAGGATATCTTTGGTTTTCATATCCAAGTGATTAGTAGGCTCATCTAAAATCAACAGATTCACCGGTTCCAACAATAGTTTGATCATGGCAAGACGAGTACGTTCTCCACCACTGAGCACTTTCACCTTCTTCATGGAAGCTTCGGGGCCGCCAAACATAAATGCACCCAACAAGTCTCGTATTTTATTACGGATCTCCCCTTTCGCCACATCATCTATCGTTTGAAAAACCGTGAGGTTCTCGTCCAATAAAGAGGCTTGATTCTGAGCAAAATAACCAATCTGCACATTGTGTCCCAGCGTTAAAGTCCCTTCATGCTCTATCTCACGCATGATACATTTTACCAAAGTAGACTTACCTTCACCGTTCTTGCCCACAAAAGCCACTTTATCCCCTCTCTCGATGGTCAATGAGGCATTCTTGAAAACTACATGGTCACCATAGGTCTTTCCTACCCCGTCCATAATGACCGGGTAATTTCCACTTCGCGGAGAAGGCGGGAATTTCAACCGCAATGCTGAGGTATCTTCTTCGTCCACTTCAACCAATTCTAATTTCTCAAGCATCTTCACACGGCTCTGCACTTGCAAAGTTTTACTATAAGTTCCTTTGAACCGTTCTATGAAATCCTTGGTTTCCTGTATCATCTTCTGCTGTTCCTCATATTGCTTCATCTGTTGCTCGCGTCGTTCTTTACGCAATATCAGATATTGGGAATAGTTCACTTTATAATCATAGATACGCCCCATCGTCACTTCAATGGTACGGGTTGTGATATTATCTACAAATTTACGGTCGTGGCTGATGACAATTACCGCTTTGGCACTATTGACCAAGAAATCTTCCAACCACTGGATGGATTCAATATCAAGATGGTTAGTGGGCTCATCCAGCAATAATACATCTGGATTCTGGAGCAATAATTTAGCTAACTCAATACGCATACGCCAGCCACCGCTGAAATCACTGGTAGGGCGATTGAAGTCCTCACGCATAAAACCAAGTCCCAGCAAAGCCTTTTCCACATCTTCTTCAAAATGGGTAAGATCAATGGAATAAAACTTCTCACTCATGGTAGAAACCTTCTCGATTAACTCCATATATGAATCACTTTCATAATCGGTACGTGTTTCAAGTTCCTTATTTATGGCTTCTATTTCTGCCTCCATAGCATGAAGATGCGCGAATGCCTGAGAAGCTTCCTCGAATACAGTACGCCCATCCTCTGTCATCAGATGCTGGGGAAGATAAGCTATCACACAATCCTTAGGAGCCGACACCTTTCCACGACTAGGTTGCCGCACACCAGCCAAGATCTTTAATAAGGTAGACTTGCCCGCACCATTTTTCCCCATCAAGGCAATACGGTCTTTCTCATTTATCTGAAAAGATATGTCACTAAACAAGGTGGTACCGCCAAACTCAACGGTCAATCCATCTACTGAAATCATATTTATTCTTTTAATCAGCAAGAGGGTGCGCCAAAAAATGATTCAAGCTACCATTTTTTGACACCCCCTCCTACAAGTTTTATACTTTATTGTTTTTATACTTTTTACCAATATCAGCTTGCCAATATTAATATCAATAATTGGGCAGTCAGAATACGAAGGAACATGGACACCGGATACACAGTAGAATAACCTACCGCCGGAGCATTATTACCTGCTGTCTGATTAGAATACGCCAATGCGGGGGGATCTGTGTTACTACCTGCAATAAGCCCCATCAACATGAAATAATTCATCTTGTAATGCCAGCGTGCAACCGCTCCCATTATTAATAAAGGTATAACTGTAATAAGGAAACCACAACCCACATACAACAAACCATCTCCATCGACAACCGTATTCACAAAATTCGCACCAGCCTTTATCCCCACACTGGCAAGGAACAAAGCAATACCAATTTCACGCAACATCAAATTGGCACTCATAGTGGTATAAGTCACTAATTTCAATTTATATCCGAAACGACCTATCAAAATAGATACAATCAACGGACCACCGGCCAAACCCAATTTTACCGGAGTAGGAATACCTGGAAATGCAATAGGCAGACTACCAAAGAAAATCCCCAAGAAGATACCCACAAAAATAGTCACGATATTAGGATGATCCAAACGTTTCAATGAGTTACCCATCAAATTGGCAACACGTTCCACCGCATCCTGAGGACCTACCACCATTACACGGTCACCTACCTGCAAGGTTAAGTTACGTGAAGCGAAGATATCCATACCTGAACGGTTGACACGAGTCACATTCACACCATACATACTACTGAAATGAAATTCCCCCAATTGCTTACCATTCATTTTAGGTTGTGTAATCAAAATACGGCGGGATACCATCGGAGTATCCTGCTTTTCCCAATCCACTTCAATTTTAGGACCGATAAAAGCAATAATGGCTTCCGCATCGTCCTCTGCACAAACCACAAACAACTGATCACCAAGATGGAAGACAGTATCACGATTAGGAATACTGACATGACCGTTCTGCAATATACGTGAACAAACAAAGTCACGCCCCATGAAGTCTCTGACCTGAAGCAACGTTTTTCCTGCCAACGCCTCATTATGTACTTCCAGGTGCATCATACGAGGAGTCAGATGAGGATTTGCAGCTTCTTCTTTAGCGATATCCTCTTCCTCCTTTTTCAAATTAATCCGGCAAATGTAGCGGATAGCAATAATGGAACCAATGATACCCAGCACTCCCAATGGATAAGCGCACGCATATCCCATCGCTATCTGCGGGCCATTGTAATTCAACTGGCTCAACGCTTCGTTGGCAGCACCCAGTCCCGGCGTGTTCGTTACTGCACCACAAAGAATACCCACCATCATAGGCAGCTCTATCCGACCGTTCAAGCCATAATACAAAGCCACAGCCACAGCAATGTTCAATGCGACAATCCCCATTGCCACTAGATTCATGGCAATCCCTCCTTTCTTGAAGGAAGAGAAAAAAGAAGGACCTACCTGAAGTCCGATACAGAACACGAACAATATTAGTCCGAAATCCTGTAAAAATGTAAGTATCTGTGTATTCCCCGTTAAACCGAAATGTCCGCAGACAATACCGGTAAACAAAACAAAAGTAACACCTAACGATACTCCGAAAAATTTAATTTTTCCCAGCAACACTCCTACTGCAATCACAAAAGAATAAAGCAGCACGATATGCGCTATTGAGTTTTCATCAAATAATAGATTTTGTAACCAGTCCATGATATAATACTATGTTTTTATAAATTGCCGCAAAATTAATGAATTCCCCTCACTCAGCCCAACAATTTGAAAACTATTATTTCATGATTCCTATTTATTTTGCAATATCCACTTTGCAATAAGAACATCTTTTGTTTTCGTCACTTAACAAAATGACAGAAACCTCTCTTTCTCCTTTATGAAAATAGCTAAAAAAAGGATTCTATTTAAAAGGTTTTAGTATATTTGCCCGTACTATTGAAAAAGTATGTGATATAATTCTTAAATATTAATACCGAATAAACTATGGCAGATAGTAAAGAGAAACTCTTTTCGGACTTCCCAGCCGTTTCTACGGAACAGTGGATGGAAAAGATTACAGCAGACTTGAAAGGCGCTGATTTTGAAAAGAAATTGGTTTGGAGAACCAACGAAGGTTTTAAAGTAAAACCATTTTATCGCCAGGAAGATCTGGAAGGTTTGAAAACAACTGAAGGACTACCCGGAGAATTCCCCTATGTAAGAGGCACGAAGAAAAACGACAATACTTGGTTCGTGCGTCAGGAAATCAAAGTAGAATGCCCTAAAGAGGCTAATGCTAAAGCACTGGATATTTTGAACAAAGGTGTTGACTCATTGGGATTCTACGTAAAGAAGAAAGACCTCAGTCCTGAATATATCGAAACATTATTGAATGATATCTGTGCGGAATGCATTGAGTTAAACTTCTCCACTTGCCAAGGACATACGGTGGAATTAGCCAAATTATTGGTTGCTTACTTCCAAAAGAAAGGATACGACCTGACCAAGTTGCAAGGCTCCGTCAACTATGACCCTATGGGTAAAATGATGGTAAAAGGCAAAGACCTTAGCAATTTCATCACTACTGCCAAAGAATTGGTAGAAGTACTGGCTCCGCTACCTAAATTCCGTTGTATCTGTGTCAATGCGATAGAACTGAACAATGCCGGATCTTATATTTCACAAGAACTGGGATATGCATTGGCTTGGGGTAACGAATATCTGAGCAAGCTGGTAGAAGCAGGAGTTCCTGCCGCACTGGCTGCCAAGAAAATAAAATTCAATTTCGGCATCAGTTCCAACTATTTTCTAGAAATTGCCAAGTTCCGCGCAGCACGTATGTTATGGGCGGACATCGTAAAAGAATATCATCCTCAATGCAACCGCCAGCCCGAATGTCCGAACAAAGCGGAAGACGGTACTTGTCTCTGTGCCTGCAAAATGGTGGCACATGCTGAAACATCCACTTTCAACCTGACTTTGTTTGATGCACATGTAAACCTGCTCCGCACTCAAACCGAAGCGATGAGTGCCGCCTTGGCAGGAGTCAACTCCATCACTGTAACCCCGTTTGACAAGACTTACGAAACTCCGGACGACTTCTCTGAACGTATCGCCCGTAACCAACAGTTATTGCTAAAAGAAGAATGTCATTTCAACAAAGTAGTTGACCCCGCCGCGGGTTCTTACTTTATTGAAAATTTAACAATTTCTATTGCCACACAGGCATGGGAATTATTCTTGAAAGTAGAAGACGAAGGAGGAATGCTGGAAGCAGTAAAAGCAGGAAAAGTACAGGAAGCGATCAACGCAAGCAACAAGGCCCGCCACGATTCCGTTTCAAAACGCAAAGAAATTCTACTGGGTACCAACCAATATCCTAACTTCAATGAAAAAGCAGGCGAAAAGGCTCCTGTAGAAGCCAAATGTTGTTGTGGAGGTAATCATGACAGCTGTGAAAAGCCGTTTGCCACATTAAACTTCGACCGTGCTGCCAGCCAGTTTGAAGCACTTCGTTTGCAGACAGAGAAATCCGGCAAACGCCCGAAAGCATTTATGCTAACTATCGGTAATCTGGCCATGCGCCAAGCACGTGCCCAATTCTCATGCAACTTCCTGGCTTGTGCCGGTTACGAAGTAATCGACAATTTGGGCTTCCCCACAGTAGAGGCCGGTGTCGAAGCAGCTATGAAAGCCGGTGCAGACATCGTAGTTATCTGTTCCAGCGATGATGAATATGCAGAATATGCTATTCCTGCATTCAAGGCATTGGACGGACGAGCTATTTTCATTGTTGCAGGTGCTCCTGCTTGTATGGAAGAGCTGAAAGCCGCAGGCATCGAAAACTTTATCCATGTACGTGTTAACGTATTGGACACATTGAAAGAATACAACGCTAAGTTAGGAATTAAGTAAGGAAGAACAATGAAACCGAATTTTAAAAATATAGATATATATGCCGGATTTCAACCTCAGAATGGTATGGAATGGCAAAAAGAAAATGGCATCACCGCCGACTGGAAAACGCCGGAACACATTAATGTGAAGCCTGTTTACACTAAAGAAGATTTGGAAGGCATGGAGCACTTGAACTATGTAGCAGGTATTCCTCCTTATCTTCGCGGCCCGTACTCCATGATGTACACTTTCCGTCCTTGGACTATCCGCCAGTACGCAGGTTTCTCCACTGCCGAAGAAAGCAACGCATTCTATCGCCGTAATTTGGCATCAGGTCAGAAAGGCTTGTCTGTCGCATTCGACCTTCCGACACACCGCGGCTATGACCCCGACCATGAACGTGTAGTAGGTGACGTAGGTAAGGCAGGCGTGTCTATTTGCTCATTGGAAAATATGAAAGTTTTGTTCGATGGTATTCCTTTGAACAAGATGTCTGTTTCCATGACCATGAATGGTGCCGTACTTCCCATCATGGCATTCTATATCAATGCAGGTTTGGAACAGGGAGCCAAATTGGAAGAAATGGCCGGAACCATCCAGAATGATATCTTAAAAGAGTTTATGGTGCGTAACACTTATATTTATCCACCTGCCTTTTCCATGAAGATCATCTCTGACATATTTGAATATACCTCACAAAAAATGCCTAAGTTCAATTCCATCTCCATCTCGGGCTACCACATGCAGGAAGCAGGTGCCACAGCAGATATTGAATTGGCTTATACACTGGCTGACGGTTTGGAATATCTTCGGGCCGGAGTCGCTGCAGGTATAGACATCGATGCATTCGCTCCGCGTCTGTCATTCTTCTGGGCTATCGGCATGAATCATTTTATGGAAATTGCCAAAATGCGTGCGGCACGTATGCTGTGGGCTAAAATTGTCAAGCAGTTCAACCCGAAGAATCCGAAATCACTGGCATTGCGTACCCATTCCCAGACTTCGGGCTGGTCATTGACGGAGCAAGATCCGTTCAACAATGTAGGTCGTACTTGTATTGAAGCTATGGCAGCAGCATTGGGACACACCCAGTCACTGCACACCAACGCATTGGATGAAGCAATTGCATTGCCCACCGACTTCTCTGCACGTATCGCACGTAATACTCAGATTTATATTCAGGAAGAAACATATGTTTGCAAGAACGTGGACCCATGGGGTGGTTCTTACTATGTAGAATCTTTAACTAACGAATTGGCTCACAAGGCTTGGGAACATATTCAGGAAATTGAAAGCTTGGGCGGTATGGCGAAAGCTATCGAAACCGGAGTACCCAAAATGCGTATTGAAGAAGCTGCGGCACGTACTCAGGCCCGTATCGACTCCGGTGCCCAGACAATTGTCGGCACTAACAAATATCGTTTGGAAAAAGAGGATCCTATCGATATCCTTGAAGTAGACAATACAGCTGTACGTTTGGAACAAATTGAAAATCTGAAGCGTTTGAAAGAAGGCCGCAATCAAGCAGAAGTAGACAAAGCTTTGGCAGCCATCACCGAATGTGTAAAGACAGGTAAAGGCAATTTGCTGGAACTGGCTGTAGAGGCAGCTCATGTCCGTGCTACCTTGGGCGAGATTTCGGATGCTTGTGAAACAATTGTAGGACGTTATAAAGCAGTAATCAGAACTATATCAGGCGTGTACTCATCAGAAAGTAAAAAGGATACAGACTTCGCAAAAGCTTGCGAACTGACCGAAGAATTTGCAAAGAAGGAAGGCCGCCGTCCGCGTATCATGATTGCCAAGATGGGACAGGACGGACACGACCGTGGTGCAAAAGTAGTTGCAACAGGTTATGCCGACTGTGGTTTCGACGTAGATATGGGACCGTTGTTCCAAACTCCTGCCGAAGCTGCTCGTGACGCAGTGGAAAACGACGTTCATGTAGTAGGTGTTTCTTCATTGGCTGCCGGACACAAGACACTGATCCCGCAGATTATTGAAGAATTAAAGAAATTAGGTCGTGAAGATATTTTAGTTATCGCTGGTGGTGTTATCCCCGCTCAAGACTATGACTTCTTATACAAGGCAGGTGTTGTAGCAATCTTCGGCCCCGGAACTTCTGTTGCCAAAGCAGCTGTTCAGATTATGAACATTTTACTGGACGAAGAGGAATAAGCTTTTTCACCTAAATAGTTTATCATTTTAAACAATAGTAAAGAATCTGTTTACACTTATTTCGTGTTTACAGGTTCTTTACTTCATTCAAGACAATGGATTATAGCAATTAGACAAGTATAAATTAAATCCATTTCTTCTAAATTACCAAAAAACATCAACAAAATTGATATTAGACAACCCTAGTAATACAAAAAGAAAACCAGAAAAGCTATCGGTCTTGTAAAACAAAGGTTATGTTAAGCAAAAAGGTGGTACAAAACTTTCAAGAAAAATTCTGCCCACCTCCTTTAAGAGAAAATTTATGTGTTAGAGAGAATTATCAATAGTTCTTCGTACAAAGTGAATTAAAGTCAGTTTCAATTTTAGGTATCTCCCACACCCAACCTTGTGCATCTTTATCCTTTTCAAGAAAAGTACAGAAAGCTATATCAAAATTTGATCCACGCTTAATAGACATATGCAAACGTTTCAAATCATAAAAACGAAAACCTTCACCCCACAATTCCACCCGGCGACTATTCATAATTTCCTCTGCCAAAGCATCACCGATATTTCCTTTTGAAACATAAGAGGGATCGCGGGTTATCTGGAATTTAGTAAACACAGCCTGCGCCTCACTATCTTTTCCTGCACGAGCTAAAGCTTCAGCCTGGGTGAGATACATTTCTGCCAAACGCATAAATGCGACATCACCTACAGCATCGGCTGTAGAACGGGCAGTAAACTTACGGTTTTGATAAGCATTCTTTGCATAACTTGATGATGGAACAGATGCTTCCCCTGTCGGATCCCACCACGCACGCCGTAAGTCTGTTTCAGACATCGTTTCATAAGCATCCACATTTATGCACTTCACTCCCTGACGAATGGCACTGGAGTTAAAGTTCCATGACATATATGCATAATAAGAATAAAAATAGACAGTCTTATCATCGGGAGTCATTGCAGCATACATCGCTTCTTTAGTGTCCGTCGTGATATTGGCAAACCCACAATTCAACTGACTGCCAGTCATCAACCGGTGACCACCAGCTTCAGCTAAAGAAACAGACTTCCCTGCATAAACCGCCGCATTATTATAATCTTGCATGGTCAATGCTACACGTGCCTTCAATCCCCATGCCACCATCTCGCTATAATGATTGACATCATTTACTTTTATTCCACTCAAAAGTATACAAGCCTCATCCAAATCATTATTGATTTTAGCATAAACATCTTCTACGGAATTACGTGCCTGCTCTTCGGCCACAGCTTTTTCACGATAAGGAATTCCATCCTGTGTATTATCCTTGCCGGCTTCATAACGTTTTGCATAAAGCTGTACCAAATTAAAATGAGCCCAAGCACGGATACACAAAGCTTCTCCCTTTATCTGGTCAAACAATTCCTGGCTAGTTATTTCAACTTCCTCCAAACCCGCCAAAATTTTGTTAGCATTCAGAATCCATTGATAATAAATTTGCCAGAACTTATAATTATAACCATTCGTTTCATTCATATTGCATTGCCATCCTAAATAGGCCGCCTTCATCCATGTATTTGTCTGCCAATTCATATCATCAGCCTCTGCATCACGTGACATCATAAAACCGGGTTCACCGCCCAAACACTGATATCCACTTTCCTGAGAAACCATCTCTTTATGAATTCCGTTCAATGCTATATAAAGATTATCCAACGAGGTGTTTATTGTCGTTTCTGAAACAGAGGTAGAGGGAATAGTATCCAGATAATCACCGGCACAACCAGATAGGAACATTACTCCAACTGTCGCTAATCCTAATGTTATATTTTTAATTGATCTCATAATTCTTTTATTTTTTAGAATGAAACATTAAGCCCTAACGTGATATTACGGGACGGCATATATTCATTATAAGTTACACCGGAATAGTTGGCCATCGGGTTCAATCCCTGACGGGCTTTCAACATGAACAAGTTTTCCGCAGTCAGATTCAAACGGGCACTCTTAAGCATCACTTTGCTCAACCAAGTTTTTGGGAGCTGATAGCCAATAGTGACAGATCTTAAATTAAGATAATCCGAGCTGGTAAGCCAACGAGTTGAATAAGACTGACCAATATTCGTGGTATGAGCCGCACTATTGTCTATACGGGGAACCTCAGTAATATCCCCTGCCTGTTTCCATGCTTTTAACAAATCCGGACTTTGTGCATAACCAAATTCAGTCATACTCATCATGGTAGCATAATTAGTATCCAAAACCTGACCGCCCAACTGGTAAGAGAATACAGCAGCCAAATCAAAGTTCTTATAACTTACTCTGACATTAAACCCACCAAACACATCAGGAATAGAAGAACCACTGAAGTCGTATTTAGCATAAGTATACGAATTGGTCAATTCCTTACCATCAATAGTCACTACTGTTTTTTTATACTCATCAAACTGGCTCTGCGTAATGTTTCCATCCCCTGTTCCAATATTCCCTTGATTATATTTACTTACATCAGCCACATATAAACCATCACCGGTCTGAGGGTCTACCCCATGCCATTGACGAAGCCAGAATTCATAAATGGACTTTCCTTCCAACCACTTTTTTGAGCCACTGATATATCCATTTTCTTTCATTGTAGCCGGCAGATTCTTGATCTTATTCTTCACAAAAGTAGCATTGGCCCCAACAGATACACTCCAATCTTTATTTTTAAATGCATTATAATCCAACTCTATTTCCACTCCTGAATTAGTAACCTTACCGATATTCTGTATAATGGATGTTACTCCGACAGAAGCAGGCTGGGAAACATCAAACAACAAATCCTTGGAATCTTTCTTAAAATATTCAATAGTACCCGTCAAACGGTCAAACAAACCAAATTCAAGAGCAATATCCGTAGATATCTGTGTTTCCCATTTCAATGAGGGATTGGCTATCACCGTGAAGTAGGCTCCAGCTTCTGAACCATTTTTATATCCCAAACCATATAAGGTCTGATAAGGATAATAATCAGGATCACCATCACTATCCAATATATTATCATTACCTGTTTCACCGTAAGAAGCACGTAATTTCAAGTTATTCACCCATTTCACATCCTTCATAAATGCCTCTTCACTAATTCTCCAGCCTGCTCCGAACGACCAGAAATTCCCCCATCGGTTCTCTTTTGCAAAACGCGAGGAACCATCATGGCGATAAGAAAGTGAAGCGTAGTATTTATGCGCATAATCATAATTGATACGGCCAAAGTAACCTTCCTTTTTATAGGTGTTCGTATAGGAGCTAAGTGAACTGATATTTACGAAATTACCAAATTCATACATACCCGAAACTGTTTCCTGAGTCTTCATACCATATAAATACTCATACTTATAAGAATAGTTTTCATGTCCTAAAAGAACGTCAAAGTTATGATTTCCGATAGACTTGTTATAAGTTATCAATTGATTAAAGGTCTGAGTCAGCGTCCGGGTAGACATCTGGTTCAAACGACCCGGTCCTGCAGTACCATCGCCCACATAAGGATTTTCATAGACTTTACGACGATAATCAATATTATTGATAGAGTAATTGGCTGTAAGGTTCAACCCTTCAACCGGAGTCAAAGTGAGATAAGTATGTCCAGTCTGATTAACACGCACTAGTTCACGTTGATTGAACTCTGTTTCAGCTATCGCATCACGTCCATTATTCGACAAGCGAGTTCCTTCATAATCATAAATATATTCACCCGGATCAGTAGTTGCCTTACCATTAGCATCCAAATAAGCACCGGTTTCCAAATCATGTTTATGAACGGGATATATAGGAGCCATGGTACGAATAAAACGGGTAAGGTTACTATATGAACTCGAATTTCCCGAATCTGAAGTTGAATAATTGGATACCGTACGCGTTACTCCCAAATTCAAACCAGTCTTGAACCATTTAGTAGGATACACATTATAATTCAAACGACCAGAATAACGTTCAAAGTCAGTCTTAATCATATAACCATCATCATTTAAATAGCCAACAGAAGCATAAGTATCACTTTTTTCTGTTTTTGTATTATAACTCAAATTATATTCCTGACGATAGCCGGTCTTGAAAGCTGCATCTTCCCAATCCAAATCATCCCCCCACTTCAATGCATCAGCAGAAGAATTCAGTTTTCCATCAGTTCCGACAATGGCATCATCTGCGACACCAACAAAAGGATTATACTTCAATGTACTTCCAATTTTAGATGTTGCCAATGAGGCCGCCGTTGCAGCATCCTTACCAGATGTAATATAAGAGTTCTTCAACATCTCCCATTGTAAAGGATAGTAATCATAAATTCCCACCTTTTTATAATCTTTATAAGCCCTGTTTGACCATCCTTGGTTAATAGTCAAGTTTACTCCTGTTCCACCTGACTCTTTACCTTTTTTAGTAGTAATCAAGATAACACCATTACCCGCACTTGAACCATACAAAGAAGTAGATGCCGCATCTTTCAATATAGTCATAGACTCAATATCTGCAGGATTAATATCACCTATGCTACCATTATATATAGTTCCGTCCACTACATATAAAGGAGCATTGGATGCATTGACTGAGCCAAACCCACGAATACGGATAGAAGAAGATTCACCAGGTTGTCCGGTGGCAGCAGTCACCTGAACTCCGGAAGCATTCCCTTCCAATGCAGCTGTAACATTAGTGATAGCACGTTTCTCTATGGATTTGGCCCCTACTGTGGAAGCAGCTCCGGTAAAAGATGATTTTTTCTGTGTACCATAAGCCACTACAACGACCTCATCAATCAATTCTGTATCACTTTGCATCACTACTCTTTGCTCACCACCCTTTATAGCCAATTCTTGTGTTTTCATACCGACAAACGATATTACCAAAGATTTTGCATTGACCGGAATATTGTTTATACTATACCGGCCATTCATATCGGTAATAGTTCCAAGGGTAGTACCTTTCACAAGAACCGAAGCTCCGACAATCGGCTCATTGTCTTCTGCCGAAACTACAACTCCAGTAATTCGGGATACCTGAGCCATTGCCATACCTGTCCATAGGAATAGACAAGTCAACGTAAACAAAACTCTCTTTTTCATAAAAAAACTTTTTAATTTAACGTTCATAAATGCTAAGTTCTCTTAGAACTTAGATAAAAACGCTCAAAAAGAGTTGTTTTGCTGGATTTGGCAAGCAAAAAGTAAGGCTTAATAGAATAAAATTATTTATTATCCAACATTTTATCTGCAATTTCTTTGATATTTAATATATTTTCATATCTTTGCAGCAATATTTAATATAAAGTTCTAAGAGAACTTAGGTCATGTTAATAATTGAATTATAGGGAATTAATAAGACTCAAAACATATTGTAACGCTTTTACATACCTCACATATTCTCAGACAAAATGAAGTTCCTTGGGGGGAGTTACAATTTACCTTTGTCCTACAATCAGCAAGGGCCACGCCGAAATTCGACGAAGCCCATTCCTAAAATACTCCATTTACCCATCCTTACTCCCCAAAGACAAGTACAATATTTATTCTTCTATCAACTCGTACTTTCCTTCCGGAAACCAGCGTTCCAGTACATTATCCACTTCTGATTCAATCTCAGGAGTCACATAGCGGCACACCTTTTTATAAGCATAAACCAAAGATACCGCTTCATCAATCCAGCCGATAATTGGTAACCGCTTAGCCGAAATCAAATCAATCGGCAATACCAAATACGAAAGTGCCGCCACAATCAACATTTTATCCGAAGAGGGAGTTTCGGGGCTTCGCAATACATAATATAATAGAAGTACAGGACGAGCAGTCGTTCTACCGGTGGCCTTTACGTAATCCGTAATTTTCTCCCACAGGAGCTCATAATCAATCAAGTTTTTTTTCATTTTCATATATGATTTTGTTAAGGGTAATATATCTATTATTTCGATAAATTTATGAACTTAACTTCGTAAGCCAAGCAACTTATGTTCGTGAGTCAAGTTACTTAACTTACTTGCCCCATGAACTTAAGTTCATTAAAATGATTATCTTGTTTATTTTCCGATACTCATCACTCCGGAATCGTTATCACTATTATTCACCCTCCGTTGACCTGTCTTAAACTTACGGCCAAACGAGAAATTATAAGAAACACTTGCCAAAAACATTTGCGAGCTCTCCTTCACATAATTCGTTTTTTTATAAGAAGCATATTTATTCCAGTTCTCAGTCTGCTGCTTATAATTATCCGTAAACGGATTGAAAGCGCCCAACCCCACACGCAAATTCTTATGCGTGTAATACATCACCAATACCTGAATATTCTCTCCCCCCGACAAGGTTTCCCCCCAGAAATTATTCCAGTTAGTATTCATCTGCCAGTAAAGAGAGAACTGCTTGTAATTAAAGGATGCTTCAGCATTACAATACCAGTTTGTATAAGTATGAGAATATGTATTACCATGACTCATATAATGGTTTACTCCACCGGTAAACGAGAACTGTAGCATATCCTTAATAGGACCGACACGCAAAGTCAGACGCCCGATAATTTCTGCCAATCCTTTTGATTGTCCCATGTCTGTACAATCTTGTCACCGTCCTGATACTTCTCGTCCATAATGGCATTCGGCTGATAATCATACGCTCCCCAAAGATTAGAATAAAATATACCTTTCTGCCATTCGTATGTCAACTCTGTGTGATAACGCAAATAGGCTTTCAAGTTCGGATTGCCTCGTCTGATTTGCAACGAATCCACAATCTGTTCTACTGCACTTAAATCCCCCAATGACGGCGAAGCATTACTGATATCGGATTTCCAACGGACGAATGAATTTCCCGGCAACGTATAATGCAGTACCAAACGAGGATTAAAACTATAATTCTCATACGAATCATCACCACTTTGTTTGTAATAAGAACGAGTAACACCTACCCCCAATCTGTAGTCCCAAATTTTTTACCTTTCCTCTATATTCCCCATAAACATATGTATCCCCTTGATTCATATCCGTCTCATAATAATGACCGTTACGGTATGCATTATTGGCGAAAGACTGGGTATGGCGCAACCCGAAACTCAACGAATTTCCTTTAGAAAATTGCTTCTCATAAACAGCCTCCCCAATTAGAGAATATTTATCTCCTAATACATTATTATTAATATCAGTCAACAACTCATCCTGCAAGCTTTCTTGATACAAACGGCGTGATTTTTCCCTATTATAAGTACCTACCACATTGAATACCAAAAGTTGCTTATTTTTCAATCCCTGTTGATAATAAAGATCCAACGAAGGACGAGACCAACTTTCTTTAGTACGGTCTATCATATCCACCTTATCATCAGAATCGGCAACATTAGTCAATACTCCTTGATAATTCCAATGAGGCTGGCTATTACTTCTCAAACGAAAAGTAGCACTGAACAATGAATTTTCAGTCTGCTGCAAATTATAATTCATACTTAAATTATTCATAAACATAGATCCGTGCCCCGGTTCACCTTCTTCTATACGATGTAATGTCGTTCCGTCCGCCAAATGGAATTCCTCTTCATTATCCCGGTACATACCATAGAAATCGCGAGGTCCCATGTAATACGAAACGCCAAACTCCGACTTCTTATGGTTCACTTTTCCAAAAACATTATATTCTCCCCACATGGCATTCATCCCCTGAGACAAATCCACTCCAAAGTTTCCCCCCGTTTCCGGACGGCGGACAATATAATCAAGCACTACCTCAGCATTACCATAACGCAAACCTGGATTGTCATGATACTCTATTCGAATAATGTCTGATGGCTGTAATGCCTTAATCTCTTCAACTTCTGCTTTCGCTCCATTAATACGAAGCTGAAGTTCTCCTCCCCCTAACACTCCTATCTCATTATTCATGGGATTTATCTGAATACGGGGAAGCATCATCTGTTGCAACAGATTGACTCCATTTGTTGAAATCTTCATTTGCCGTTCAGAAGGAAAAATCAACTGACGATCCGAATGACTGATTTGTCCGGAAGCACTAACTGTTACACCTTCCATAGCCACAGCATCATCTTCCAATAAAATTTCCCTTAAATTTATATTCTGTTTAATTCCGTTTAATACAATAAATTGCGTACGATATCCCACACAGGATAATGCCAATAAATAATCGCCTGCATAGACCTTATTCAGTAAGAAATCGCCTTTGCTATTCGTAATAGTTCCTCCAACAAAAACCGAATCTGCTGTTTGTAAAACTACATTAACATATTCTGCAGCCTTTTTACTTGTCGCGTCTTTCACAGTGCCCTTTATAATTATTTGTTGGGCAAAAACTCCTTGTACCATACTGACTACCAGTATAGCTATCATTACTATTTTTCTCATTTTAAATATTATGATTTTATTCTTTTTACAAGATGGCCTGTCCTGCTTAAAAGTTATTGTTTTACTGTTTAGACGCTAGAAGCTGAAAAAAAGTTGCACTTCCCTAAACTTTTTGCTTAAAAAAAGGTTATATTTGCAGAAAACCTGTTTCAATAATGAAAAAAATTCTTCTAACATTAGCACTTGCCTTTTGTTGTGCTGCAGGGCAAGGACAAACTACAGCCAAACCGGCAGGTGTCAATATTCAAGAGTTAAATACAAAGTGGGCAAAATTCACTCAGTATGCCGAACAAAAGCAAATAAATAAAGCGGTAGAAGAGGGAATACGGGTAAGTACGCTCTTTACTCAAAACAGACAATATAAAGAAGCCTTTGCCACTTGCCGACAAATGGATGCATTGATTTATTATAATGAGCAAGAAAAAAAATCACCCGAATACAAATTACGTTTCATGGTGGGTAAAGAACGCCTGCGTATGTATACGAATCTAAAAAATACAGAACAATGCAAGATACTATTGAAACAACTTCACTCCTATACAGACCTATTAAAATCAGACTCTTTACAAGAAGAGCTTCTAATGACGGAAGCCAATTATTATCAAACTTTCGGTATGACAGACAAAAGCTTGGAATGTTACAACATCTTATTCCAAAAGCGCTCTACCGGTAAAGATGAAAAAGGAATAGACCAATGCTATAAAGACATGTTGGGATATGCCGAACAGAATAATAATGCCCCATTGGCTATTGCAATGAGAAAACTTTATACTTCATGGCAAGATTCCATAAAAGCAGTAAAAACAGCCAATGAGCTAAACACACTACAACAAAAATATGAAACCAGTCAAAAAATTTTGCAGGAAAAAGAAGACAAGATTACCACAAATCTAATTATTATCATTGCATTATGTGTGTTATCTGCCATATTAGCTGCCGGATTATTATTTTTAGCTACCTTGTTATTTAAACATATCCGCCAAGTAAAGAAATTGAAACATAGCCTGCAGATAGCGAATGAAAACAATGAGCAGAAGTCTAAATTTATCGGTAATATCAGCGCCCAAATTGAACCAAGTCTGAATACAATAGATGAAGCAACAAAGGAAACAATATCCACCCCAATATTACATGAAAACATCAAGGCACTGAAAGAATTAATGACAGCTATCCAGACGTATATTTCATTGGAAGAAACACGTGAAGAACATTATCCGCTAAAGGAACTGAACATAAATACATTATGTGAAAGTATTATGGAAAAAGCGAAAATAAACTTCAAGTCCGGAGTAGAAGCAGTGGTAAACGTCCCACGTGTAAATATTAAGACAAATGCAGAAGAATTGGAACGCATATTAAACCATTTATTGAACAATGCAGCAGAATATACGAAAAGCGGTAAGATTTCACTGGAATTCAAAAAACGAAGCGCTCATACACATCAATTCATACTAACTGATACGGGAACGGGAATTCCGGTTGAAGCGCGTGAAAGACTGTTCAAGCCATTTGCAAAAATACGTGATTTAACACAAGGGAACGGACTAGGGTTGCCTACCTGCAGCCTTATCGCTTATAAATTAAATGGCACACTGACTTTGGACACTGATTATAAAAAAGGGACCCGGTTTATACTGGAACTTCATGTATAATAGTGTACATTCTCACATATTAACATGGATTATTCATTCTGACAATCAATAAATTTGATTTAATCCGTGTTAATATGTGATGATTTCCTGTATCTCTCCGTTAGTGAGATTATAAATTAATGAGAAGAAAGAGACAACACATCCAATCCTGAAGGGCTTTGGAATACCCTTAATCCGAATTCGGGAAGAACAGCCAACAAATGGTCAAAAACCTCTGCTTGCAAACGTTCGTATGGAATCCAGTCTTTATTGGCAGAGAAGAAATAAAGTTCTATGGGCAATCCTTGCGGCGTAGGTTGTAATTGACGCACCATCAAAATCAATTCTGTATTCACCCGAGGATTATGACGCAAATAATATTCCATATAGTGACGAAATACATAAAGATTCACCTCCTCCTTTCCTGTCTTTTCAAAGTCTGACATCCAAGCTTGTTTTTCAAATTTTTTCATTTGTTCCGGTGTACAGAAACGGACCGTATTCATATCTATATTAATAGAACGCTTCACCCTACGTCCACCACTTTCCCGCATACCACGCCAGTTCTGAAACGAATCACTGACCAATGCATAAGGAGGAACTGTGGTTATAGTATTATCCCAATTGCGTACTTTTACAGTGGTAAGGGTCACTTCTATTACTGTACCGTCAGCTCCATATTTCGGCATAGTAATCCAATCTCCCGGTCGAAGCATATCATTGGCAGAAAGCTGGACTCCGGCAACCAATCCCATAATCGTATCTTTGAAAACCAACATCAAGATAGCTGCAGAAGCACCCAATCCGGTAAGAATATTCACAGGATCTTTATCAATCAAGGTACTGACTATAATAATTACCCCTACACAAATCACAATCAGTTTTATCATCTGATATACTCCTTTCAGAGGATGATTCTTCAGCTTCTCATGTTCACTTGAAATGGTATAGAGAGAAGTCAAAAAAGAACAGATCAATTTCATGGCTACAGCCGTGATGTAAACCCAGCATAGCTTCAGTATGAATGTCAAAGTCACAGGCTCATGTGGAAAAGCAAAAGGAAGTAATACATACAATATTATAGGTGGAATAAGATGACACATATTATCCAGTACAGCATCATTGAATAAATAATCATCCCAAGTAGCCTGTGTTCTTGCCGTCAGTTTCTTTATAGTAGGAACTATTATTTTTCTACAAAAGTAATCTGCCACAAAAGCAATGATCAGAATCCCTGCTATCATGACAATACGCTGAGTGATACCCAGGCTTTCCTTATGCACACCCATCTGTTGCAATAAGTTAGTAAGATCGTTGTTTATTGTATCCATATTTCCATGTGTTTGTCGCAAAGATACACAAATTCACCACAGATAACGCAAATCCATACAGTTTTTAAATCGAGTTGTCCGTATAAATCTGACCAATCTGTGGTGAAACCAAACAATTATTTTTTCTTAGTCAGCCATTTTTCCTGAATATTCTGCATCACTTCATACCAGTTAGGAATATAAATGGTAGCAAAAATTGTATTCACGGCCATACCGAACACCACTGCCGCACCCAGTGCCACACGGCTGCCTGCACCGGCTCCTGTGGCAAACAACAACGGCATCACACCCAGCACGAAGGTAAATGAAGTCATCAGGATAGGACGCAAGCGCACATGCCCTGCCTCGTATGCCGCCTCACGGATAGGATTGCCGGCCTTACGGTAATCACGGGCGAACTCCACAATTAAAATACCATTTTTCGCCGATAAGGCTATCAGCAGAATAATACCGATCTGGGTATAGATACTCACCGGAACCCCCATCACCCAGCAGCCCAACATCGCTCCCAAAATAGCAACCGGAAGCCCCATCACGGCAGCCACTGGACTTGTCCAGCTTTCATACTGTGCCGCCAGTACCAAATAGGCTACCAACAAGGCCATGATTAAAATAATTGTAGTAGTATTACCTGCCTGAGTTTCCTGATAGGCAACAGAGGTCCATTCATATCCAAACTCACCACCTAGCTGATTTTTAATCAAACTCCCCATAGCCTCTATCGCCTGTCCGGAACTACTGCCCGCAGCCGGCGTACAAGTGATGGAAGCAGCCGAATACATATTATACCGGTTTATCTGGTCCATCCCCAGTTTTTGTTCTATCTGCGTAAAACTACTGAAAGGCACCATCTCTCCCTTCGAATTGACCACACTCAGTTTCAACACATCATCAATCACCTTTTGGGCCTGTTCACCAGCCTCCAATTTTACCTGGTAGATACGGCCGAATTCTACAAAATCATTTACATAAGCCTGCCCCATATAATACCCTAATGTAGAGAAAACCTGATTCAACTGCAAGCCCATTAACTGAACTTTATCACGGTCTATATTCAAAAAATACTGAGGTACATCCGCTTGATACATACTGCTTATAGAAGCAATAGCCGGCTCATTGTGATAATTAGCCAATAACGCCTCAACCGCCTTTTGCAGTTCTTCTGCACCCAAAGACTTGCGATCTTCCAGTTCGAGTTGTAAACCACCCGTATTGCCCATACCTGGATAGCAGGAGGAATAATACCAAAGACTTGAGCTTCCTGTATCATGGCATATGCCTGTTCATTAAAACGATTAACCACCGCTTGAGCGGTATGCTCCTTACCCGCACGCTCTTTCCAATTCTTCAGCACCACAAAATAGGTAGCCGCATTAGGCAACTGACCACCTCCCATGATACTGAATCCGTTTACTCCCAAATAAGTCTTCACTTCGGGATACTCTGACAAAATAGCATCAATCTGCTTACCCACCATCTGTGTACGCTCTAAAGAAGAAGCTGCCGGAAGCTGAATGGCAATCATAAAATATCCGTCATCTTCTTCAGGAATAAAGGTGCTGGGCCATTTTACAAACATCAGAATAGCAATGACTGAGATTACGATATAAGAACCGATAGCAATGACCGGCCGTGCCAACAACCATTTTACCGAAGCGTCATAAACCCGCTGCATCCAGTCATTCATCTTGTCAAACCAGAGGAACAAACGCGCTTTATGCGTCGGGGTGGGACGGAGCAACAGAGCGCAGACTGCCGGAGTCAATGTCAATGAGTTGAAACCACTTATCACTGTAGAAGCCGCGATGGTCAAAGCAAACTGTTTATAAAGCTGCCCGGAAATACCGCTAATCAGCGTAGTAGGAATAAATACGGCAAGCAGTACCAGCACCACTCCGACAATAGGTCCGGTAATCTCCCCCATAGCCTGCTCGGTGGCCGCCCGGGCGTCCAGCTTCCCTTCATCTAGAATACGGGTGGCATTTTCAGTCACCACAATGGCATCATCCACTACAATGGCTATAGCCAATATCAAGCCGAACAGTGTCAATGTATTGATAGAAAAGCCTAAAGCAGCCATTACCGCCAGTGTTCCGATAAGGGACACAGGGATAGTAAGACATGGAATAAGAACTGCCCGCCAGCTTTGCAGGAAAAAAAAGATAACCAGCACCACTAGAACAATCGCCTCCACGAAAGTCTTCATCACTTCATCAATAGAGTCATGAACCACATCTGTAGTGTCCAATGTTACATTATACTTCACCCCGGCCGGAAATGTTTCAGCCAGTTCCGCCATACGGGCACGGACGTGTTTAGAAACATCCAGCGAATTACTTCCCGGCAACTGGTAAACAGCAATAGCAGCCGTAGGTTGCCCTTTCAAGCGGGAAACAACTCCATACTCGGCACTTCCCAACTCAATTTTGGCAACATCTCTCAGACGAAGTACCTTCCCCTGGTCTTCCACTCTCAATATGATATCCCCAAACTCTTCAGAAGTAGAAAGCCGTCCCTTCACATTCAGCGTATATTGAAAATCATTATTGGCCGAACTACCGATAGGCTGTCCCACATAACCGGCTGAAACCTCCATGTTCTGACTTTGAATAGCAGAGTAAACTTGCTGCGGAGTAATATTGCGGATACGCATTGTTTCAGGATTCAGCCATACACGCATGGAATAGTCTCCGGCTCCCATCACATTCACCGCTCCTACTCCCTGGCACACGTGTCAACTGGTCTACCAGATTCAAATTGGCATAATTGGTCAGATAAAGGCCATCATAAATACTATCACCACTCAGTGTAAGCATCATCACAATATTGGATGACTGCTTCTGCACCGTCACTCCCTGTACTTTCACAGCTTCAGGCAAAGAATTCAACGCTACACTAACTCGGTTTTGTACCATTACAGTTGCCATATCAATATCCGTTCCCACTTCGAAAGTCACAGTCAGCGAATAAGCACCCGATGCAGAGGAATTGGAACTCATATACAACATTCCATCCACACCGTTTACCTGCTGTTCAATGGGGATACCGACAGTTTGAGCTACAGTTTCAGCATTGGCACCCGGATATACCGCACTGACTTGCACGGTAGGCGGCGTAATATCGGGATATTGCGCCACGGGCAATATATTCAGAGTTACAAGTCCGGCCACCACGAATAACAAAGCCAGCACCGTGGCAAATATAGGCCGTTCTATGAAAAATTTTGAAAACATAAGGCTATTGAAGTTTATTGGTTTGTTCTATCGGTTTAATTTTCATGCCTTGGCGCACTTTCAACAATGCCTTGGTGACATAACGTTCGGAAGGTGACAAGCCACTTTTTACAACACGCATATTATGATCCGCCAATTGCCCGACTTCAATATGCCGATAATTCACTATATCACTATCATTCACTACATACAAATACTTGCCCAACTGATCTGTTCCGATAGAAGCATCATTAACCAGCACTGCATTCCGCGCTTCACCGTATGGTAACGTGACACTGACAAATAATCCGGGACGAAGCTTCCCGTCAGAGTTATCTAATTCCGCACGCAAACGGAGAGTACCTGTAGTTAATGTCACATTGGGAGAAAGATAATCCAGTTTCGCTTTCCATGACTGTGCCCCGTCAGTTCCCAAACGCAAGGTTACAAAATGAGTTTCCGCAGGAATCTTGCTGGCAGCCTCCTGGGCCAGCTCATATGTCAGATATTGGTTATCTGCAATATTAAAATAGGAATACATACGGTTATCCTTATAAACAGTAGCCAATTTAACCGGTTGCAAAGCACCACCGATGTATGCTCCGACAGAATAAGCTGATACATCAACCACTCCATCACAAGGAGCCTTGACATAGCAATAACTCAAGTTGGTACGCGCAGTTTTCAAAGCTGCTTCAGCATTACTTACGGCAGCCTCACAAGCCGCCACATGACTTTCCGCCTGCAAATATTGTATACGGCTCACCGCATCACTTTTTATCGCTTCTTTCATACGTTGATAACTACTGACAGCATATTCAAGATTGGCTTTAGCCGTTTTTAATTCAGCTTCCGCTTGTTTCACTGAATTTTCATAAAGTGTCGGTTCTATAACGAACAATACCTGTCCCTGACGTACCCGGGAACCAGGTGCAAAATTCTTGGATTGTAAAATTCCATTTACTCGTCCCACCAAATCTACAGTGGATTCCGCTTCCAAATAACCGGGATAATCTTTGGTCAGCGTCACATTTTCCACCAAAGGTTTCGCAACATCTACAGGCAATGCCTGCATTCCTGTCTGAGAAGGTTTATTTTTATCGCAGGCGGTGAGCACACATACCGTCCATGCGAAAGTTATCATTATTTCTTTTCATATCTTGGGTTAGGTTTTTTATTATTTCTATAGTTCAACAACTTTTCCGTCACAGTCTACCAGCCTCCACCCAATGCCTGATACATCTGAATCAGACAAAGCAATGAATATCCCTGTGCCTGCACCAATGAATTCTCGTATGACAGTAACGAACGCTGTGCATCCAACACATTTTGGAAAGGGCTCAGCCCCTGTTTGTATAAGTCCAATGAAAGTTTAAATGCCTCTTTCCCCTGATTCAGCATCTCACGACATGCCACAATCTGTTTAATGGAATTCTTATAACTACTCATGGCATTATCCACCTCCTGCACCGCTGTAAGAACCGTAGTATTGAACTGATTGATTGTTTCATCCAGTTGTGCACGCTGCAAGCGTACATTATTCGCACGCTGGCCACCATTAAAAATCGTCCAGCTCATAGAGGGAGCGATGCTCCATGTCATACTGCTACGTTTAGTAAAGTCTTTCATATCATGTGAAGCATAGCCGAAGGAACCGTTCAGAAAAAATGAGGGAAGCCAATCGGTCTTGGAAGCTCCCAACAAGGCTGCTTGTGCATTGACTTGACGTTCGGCAACCCGTACATCGGGACGTCGTAAAAGTAATTGTCCGGGAAGACCGACCCCTACCGGCTCTATATAATCGGGTAACGGTTTTCCCGTTTCCAGTGCAGCCGTCACATCCTGAGGATAAAGCCCGAGCAATACAGCCAACGCATTCATATATTGAATAATACCGGATTCTGTAGCAGGAATAGAAGCCAATGTACTATAATAAACCGATTTAGCCTGAGCCACATCCAGTTTGGAAGCCAGTCCGGTATTATAACGCACTTCAGTTATATCCACTACCGCCTTTTGAGATAAAGCATTGCGCTGTAACACACTGAGTTCCTGTTGGGCCTCACGCAAATTAAAATAGGCTGACGCCACTTCTGCACAAAGACTTACCATCGTCGCATTGTACTCTTCACGACTTGCCGCAAAATTTTCTTTCTGCGCTTTCACCCGTTGGCGGATGGAACCGAACACATCCACCTGCCAGCTCATATTAACCGTTGCATCATAATACCCCACTCTGGATTGAGGCTGTCCCGTACCGGTATTACCACTAGTCTGTTGGCGGTTCCACCTGGCATCCAATGACAAAGCCGGATAATAGCCTCCTCTGGCTATCCTCAGATTCGCTTTCGCCATATCTATACGATTCAAGGCAGTAAGGACAGACGGATTCTGCCTGACAGCCACATGAATCAATGAATCCAGTGTGGCATCCTGAAATACAGTCCACCAATGGTCATCCACCGGAAGCTGTTGTTGAAACATCGCATCCTCTTCTTGCCAATGTTCCGGCAAGGGTACATTCAATAATTTTTCGGTCCGCTGCTGGGCATTCAGTGCCAAAGGAATGATTAAAAGGAGCCATGCTCCCCATCTACGTATTTTCCTCATAAGTTTATCACATTAAAAAACATTAGGAAAACACATGAAACAACGTTTTGTTTAACCCTTTGACTTTCAAAAACAAGACAGCCTCTCCTTCTGAGAAGAAAAGGCTGCACCATACAATATGAAAAAAGAAGTTATTTCCCAAACATATTATTTATTAATGACATAGAACCGGTCAGCATACTTCCCAAGACATCCTGGTTGAATGCAATGGAATAGTTTCCGGGAGATAACTGTATATCCATTTGTACGATACCGTTTTTGCTGATTTTCTTCAATTCTTTAGCCTTTATATTATAATAGGCAAAACGGCGGAAACTTTGATACACATCACTCATCTCCACATCTACATGCTGCAATACGGAAGCGCCGCCTGCTACCGTAGGCAGCTCTAATGCCTTTCCATTATCCAACGTCAGGACACACTTACTGTCATTAGGAATTTCCACCTCATGCCCCGACCCGATAGTAACAGCCAGCGAATAACGTATGGTACTTTTATACTGAAATCCAGCGAGTGCCACATATACGTCCATATTATTGGAAACACCCAGATTCATACCCTCGCATACCACTGTACGCACTCCGGTCTGGTTGGTTTCATCATAAATTACCTTTTGTGCCATAGCTCCTATACCCAGAAGCAAAAAGACGAATAAAAACAATACTTTCTTCATAATTCTTCAGTTATTATTTCATCATACAACAAAAACAAACTCATAACGATGACAATATTAACAAAAACTTTTCATACAACATATATCACAACGCATCATTTATACGTTTTTATCCGAACAAGCATAGAACTATAACCTTTCGCATCTCTTATTTCAATCTACTCTACCGATTCGATTCCAACGAATTGAATTTTACTCATTGGACATAATTTCTTTATCATAATAAGAGCCATAGATCGGTTTGGTGGGAATAGATAAAAAGTCATTTCCTTTGTTACTGACACAGGAAATTAAAAAAAGGATGGCAACAATCGAATAATACAATTTTATTTTAATCATAATTTTAATACTCTTCAAACGGGACAAAACAAATGCTTAATGCCTATTTATTTTGTCCCGTATTACATAAATGTCTAATTACTCAGGAATGGTATATCGATTTACCCAATTTGCTTCCTTACTTGTCTCAATAATAACAGGTTTTCCCGGAGGACCTACAACGAGTTCATAACAACGTGAATTACGTTGATACATACAATCCTTCGTACCTAAAGTCAAGGCCTCCACATTTGACAAAGCTAAATCGGACAATTCTTCTTTGTTTTGAGAACCATACAAAACATAACTTCCACCAACTGCCAATGAGGCAATCAATGCCATTTTAAGTGTTCTTTTCATAATATATTTTTTTAAGTTTAAAATAGGGATATCTCATGATGATTCAAAGATGTATGATGAAAAAGATACCGTCTGTCCCTATCATCAGAAACAGACAGTCCACGAAGGCCATTTACAGTCCACGACAAAAGGCCATTTAGCTTGATTGCACTTGGAGGTGAATGTTTTCATTGTATCACTTTTTATAAAGAACATAAAAACTTTCCACTTAAACAAACATTTCCGCTTTTATTTTACAATATAATTATCATAAAAACATGTTCTTTTCATAATATATTTTTTAAAGTTTGAAATAGGGATATCTTATGATGATTCAAAGAGGTATAATGAAAAAAACCGTCTGTCCCTATTTTTAAAAACTCCTCCTCGATTCATGCTCAAACCTCACCTTTTTGTGCATATTTTCTCCCCATATCCTTTTGTCGCTCAAATTGTTTAAGTAAATTTGTCGCCAGAATATTACTAATACCAAATATATTAAAGTATATGAGTTTAAAAATTGTAGTACTGGCAAAACAAGTTCCCGACACACGCAATGTGGGGAAAGATGCCATGAACGCTGACGGTACTATCAACCGTGCGGCACTTCCGGCTATCTTCAATCCGGAAGACCTGAACGCCTTGGAACAGGCACTCAGACTGAAAGACACACATCCCGGTTCTACGGTAACTATCCTGACCATGGGCCCCGGACGCGCTGCCGAAATTATTCGTGAAGGTTTATACAGAGGAGCAGACAATGGATATTTATTGACCGACCGTGCTTTTGCCGGTGCTGACACGTTGGCCACTTCATACGCCATCGCTACGGCTATCCGCAAAATAGGCGAATGTGATCTGATTATCGGTGGCCGTCAGGCTATCGACGGTGATACCGCACAGGTAGGTCCGCAGGTAGCGGAAAAACTGGGGTTAAGCCAGATTACTTATACGGAAGAAATTCTGAATGTGGACGAAACTGCCCGCCGCATCACTGTAAAACGCCATATTGACGGCGGGGTAGAAACAGTGGAAGGTCCTCTGCCTATTGTACTGACAGTGAACGGAAGTGCAGCTCCCTGCCGTCCGCGCAATGCCAAATTGTTACAGAAATACAAACGTGCTCTCGGCGCACAGGAAAAAGCAGCCATCACTAAAGACGGTTCTGAACTGCCTTACGCTGAACTATATGAGAAATTCCCTTACCTGAATATCACTGAATGGAGTGTGGCCGATGTAGAAGGAGACACCAAGCAGTGCGGTCTGTCAGGCTCTCCCACCAAAGTGAAGAAGATTGAAAACATCGTCTTCCAGGCAAAAGAAAGCAAGACCATGACAGGAAGCGACCAGGATGTGGAAGGATTGATTGTCGAACTGTTAGCTAACCATACAATAGGATAACGATTATGAATAATGTATTTGTATATTGCGAGATTGAAGGCACAACAGTGGCCGATGTGAGTCTCGAACTTTTAACCAAAGGCCGTAAATTAGCTAATCAGTTAGGCTGCCAGCTTGAGGCAATCGCTGCCGGAACCGGCCTTGCAGGAATTGAAAAACAAGTATTGCCCTACGGAGTAGACAAACTTCATGTATTCGATGCTCCGGGTCTGTTCCCTTATACTTCACTGCCCCACACTTCCATTTTGGTGAATCTGTTCAAAGAGGAAAAACCACAAATCTGTCTGATGGGCGCTACCGTTATCGGCCGCGATCTGGGACCACGTGTATCTTCCGCATTGACTAGCGGACTGACTGCCGACTGTACCCAGTTGGAAATCGGTACCCACGAAGACAAGAAAAATGGCATCACTTACGAAAATCTGTTGTATCAGATTCGTCCCGCCTTCGGTGGTAACATCGTTGCAACCATTGTCAACCCCGAGCACCGTCCGCAGATGGCGACCGTTCGCGAAGGCGTGATGAAGAAAGAGATTCTGGATGAAAGCTACCAGGGAGAAGTGGTGAACCACGACGTTGCCAAGTTTGTTCCTGAAACAGACTATGTAGTAAAAGTCATCGACCGCCATGTAGAAAAAGCCAAACATAACCTGAAAGGCGCACCTATCGTGATTGCCGGAGGTTACGGCATGGGATCTAAAGAAGGTTTTGACAAATTGTTCGAACTGGCCAAAGAACTTCACGCCGAAGTGGGTGCCAGCCGTGCAGCTGTCGATGCAGGTTATGCAGACCATGACCGCCAGATTGGTCAGACGGGGGTAACCGTCCGTCCGAAACTCTATATCGCCTGCGGCATCTCAGGACAAATCCAGCACATCGCCGGAATGCAGGATGCAGGTATCATCATCTCTGTAAACAGTGACCCGAACGCTCCGATCAACACCATTGCCGACTATGTGATTAACGGCACTGTGGAAGAAGTCGTTCCGAAATTGATTAAGTATTATAAAAAGAATTCAAAGTAGTCAGTAGTAGTCATAAGTAGTCAAAGTAGAAAAAAATGAAAAGTCAATCCTTTGAACAACTGATTGTTTGGCAAAAGGCACATTCGTATGTATTGGCCATTTACAAAATAACCAAGCAATATCCCAAAGAGGAATTATTCTGCTTGGTTAACCAGATGCGCCGTGCAGCAGCCTCTATCACTGCAAATATAGCGGAAGGATATGCTAAAATCAGCTCAAAGGACAAACTGCGTTTCTATAACATTTCACAAGGTTCGTTGGAAGAAACACGCAATTTCATTATCCTGTCGAAAGATTTAGGATACATCACATTGCAAGACAAAGAACAATTAGGCATACAAGCGGCCGAAATCAGCCGCCTGCTAAACGCCTACTGCATAGCCTTGTTGAAAAATGTATCGCCACCCACTACTTAACTACCCTTAGCTACTATTAACCACTCTAACTACTAAAAATTATGGCAAACTTTTATACCGATATACCGGAACTCAAGTATCACTTGAACAATCCGATGATGGAGCGCATCTGCCAACTGAAAGAGCGCGACTATAGAGATAAAGACGAGTTCGATTATGCACCGCAGGATTATGCCGATGCAATGGACTCTTACGATAAAATTCTGGAAATCACAGGTGAGATTACAGGTGAAACCATCGCTCCCAATGCCGAAGGAGTGGACGAAGAAGGTCCTCACTGCGGAAACGGACGTGTGGAATATGCTTCAGGAACCAAACAAAACCTGGATGCGATGGTCAAAGCCGGACTGAACGGCATGACCATGCCCCGTCGTTTCGGTGGCTTGAACTTCCCCATCACCCCCTACACCATGTGCGCGGAAATTGTTGCCGCCGCCGATGCAGGATTCGGAAACATCTGGTCTTTGCAAGACTGTATCGAAACGCTGTATGAATTCGGTAACGAAGACCAGCACAGCCGTTTCATTCCCCGTATTTGTGCAGGTGAAACCATGTCTATGGACTTGACCGAACCCGATGCCGGTTCCGACCTTCAGTCGGTAATGCTGAAAGCTACTTTCGATGAAGCCAACAACTGCTGGCGTCTGAACGGTGTGAAACGTTTCATCACTAACGGTGACGCTAATCTTCACCTGGTATTGGCACGTAGCGAAGAAGGAACCAAAGACGGACGTGGTTTGTCTATGTTCATCTATGACAAAAACGAAGGAGGTGTAGATGTACGCCGCATCGAAAATAAATTAGGTATCCACGGCTCTCCTACCTGCGAACTGGTTTACAAGAACGCGAAAGCCGAACTTTGCGGTGACCGTAAGCTCGGTTTGATAAAATACGTTATGGCATTGATGAATGGTGCGCGTCTGGGTATCGCCGCCCAGTCAGTAGGTTTGTCACAAGCTGCTTACAACGAAGGATTGGCATACGCCAAAGAACGTAAGCAGTTCGGAAAAGCCATCATCGATTTCCCGGCAGTATATGACATGCTGTCTATCATGAAAGCCAAACTGGATGCAGGCCGTGCATTGCTTTACCAGACTTCACGCTATGTGGATATTTACAAAGCATTGGATGATATTGCCCGCGAACGCAAACTGACTCCTGAAGAACGTCAGGAACAAAAAGTCTACGCCAAGCTAGCAGACAGTTTTACTCCGCTTTCCAAGGGTATGAACTCTGAATATGCCAACCAAAATGCATACGATTGTATCCAGATTCACGGTGGTTCAGGTTTCATGATGGAATATGCTTGCCAGCGCATCTATCGCGACGCACGCATCACCAGCATTTACGAAGGAACGACCCAGTTGCAGACTGTAGCCGCTATCCGTTATGTAACCAACGGTTCTTATATCGCAACCTTGCGTAATTACGAGGCTATTCCTTGCAGTGAAGAAATGCAACCGCTGATGGACCGTGTGAAAGAAATGGCCAACAAATTTGACGCATGCACTAATGCAGTAAAAGAGGCCCAGAATCAAGAGTTGCTTGATTTCGTTGCACGCCGTCTTTATGAAATGGCTGCCGTATGCATCATGTCACATCTTCTTATCCAAGATGCGACAAAAGCACCTGAATTGTTCGCCAAGTCGGCCCATGTATATGTAAACTATGCAGAAGCTGAAATAGAAAAACATTTCAATTTCATCCGTAAAATCAAAGCAGATGATTTAGCCGACTATCGTTTGTAAACTTCATTCCATTCTATAAAAAGACGTTCTATTCTTCACCGAATAGAACGTTTTTTGTAGGATTTACTTTTAAACACATACTGATACAAAATCAAAAACGCCCGTTTCACAACGAGCGTTTTCCTTATAAACAAAGCCTCATCCGACCTTATTTACTAACAAACTTATTATTAACGTATTTATAAAACTGCTTCTTCATATCCTTCCTACAACCATATCGATCCCTCTATCCAGACAAACTAATAATCCGTCCACCTTTCTTCTACTCAATCTTGATTCTCAAACTTTTTCTTTTTCCACAAGTAAAATTAAAGCTTTATTATCATTGAGACAAGAGTTATCGACCAATCTCCTTATTTCATCTATTAACACCCGTTTTTGTTCCTTATCAAACTATTTCGAACTTTTCTTTCCACCTAATGTTATGAGAGAAACTTATTAAAAACCTTGACTTATGAAAGAATTAGAATTAACCAGTAACGCCGCTTTGACGGATGCGGTATATGAAACCGCCCTGAACGGCTCTTTTCTTGAAGTTAAACTTGTAGCAGGTTCCGTGGGCGATGATGAACCTAGAGGAATGCAACCGGAATATGAATGTTATCACATCAGCTATCCGGACAAAAAAGACACAATTTTATTCGAGCAACCTTTGGATGCCGCCGATGACAAAGTAACCGTATATGATTTGGGAAAGAAAATCAAATCCATAGAAGGCTGTTGCCACAAGACACTGACAAAAGGCGAAAGCCGCACAGCCACAGCACGTAAAGTAGTTGCTCATGGTCCTATGTGGATTTATGTGGCTATTGCTATCGGTATGGATAAAGCAGGCACCGAATCACCTTTTATGATTGTTCAAGGAGCAGGTACTTACGGTTCTGAAGATACGACCGAGAACGAAATGATAGGTTATGCTAACGGACGTATTCATGAAATGACCGCTCTGCTAGTACGCCGCGCACATTTGGAAAAACTGCATCTGGCAAGCATACGCGCAGGCTACAAATATTTATTCGTAGAACCGGGAAGAATAGGAAAGGCTAAAGTCAAAGAAGGATAAGCCCTCTTGTCTTCACTGATAACCATCATTTTAAAAGCCTGTTGCCTTCTTTCAACAACAGGCTTTTATCTATTGTAAATTATTCTAACGCATCTACCGGCAAATCAGACTCTTTACGATACCCCGATGAAGTAAATACAGCTATCAGCTCCCCCTGTCCGTCTGTTATCTTTACTTCAACAAAAGGAATACGATGATGATTAAATACTTCAACAGCCTCAGCATACACGTAACCCAACTTAGCAGGACGGAGAAAAGTAATATTGGCATTCACAGAAAGTGTAAGTTTCTTACGGCTGTTCGCTACAGCTGCAAAAGCCAGATCGGCCAATGTAAACAAGGCGCCGCCTTGACATACTCCTCCACCATTCAAATGCCGGTCGGTCACCTCCATACACGCACGGGCATACCCCGGCTTTATCTCAAGAAGTTCCACTCCCGCACAAGTAGCAAAACGATCCGCTTTCAAAAATTCTTTTAATGTTGCCATATCACAATTTATATGAATGAAAGACTTTTAATGAATAATCACCATCGTAGCCCCGAAACCATATTCACGGAACGAAGCATCCTGACTTTCATAGTTTTTATATTTATATTTCAACTCCTGCAAGATAGCTTTGCGTAACACACCATCCCCCTTACCATGAATAAAGACAATCTTCTGTCCCTTCTTGTTCTTGTATTCTTCCAATGTCTTGCGGAAAACATCCAATTGATAATTCAATATCTCGCTGTTGCTCATACCGGCAGTCGTATCCAGCAACTCGTGAGCATGGAGATCAACCTCCATGATATCGTTCTTCACCTTTTTCTGCTGGGGCTGCTTCGCTACCTGCGGTTCCGGCACTTTTTTTTGCAATAATGCATCTTTTATATCATCTGCCGAAACAAACACCTGTTTTACCGGAACATCATCTCTCACAATATCATAAATAAGTGACGGTTCTTCAAAGAAAATACTCTCACGGAAAGTATGCAGTTTATAAAACTTCACTGTATCTATACGTAGTTCTACCGATACGGCAGGCTTGAACAGAAAACTCTTGTTATCCTTAAAAGCGATAAGCTGCACGGCCACCCGTTCCAATTCATTCAAAACGCTTTTCTCGAACTCCTCGATATAAAACTTCGTATTCGGTTCCACCATGCCATGGCTGCGTACCCGCCAGTTACTTCCTTCGGCAGTAAGATAAGTAAAGTACAATGTGAAATTGCTGTCGTTAATAAGATACGAGTCAAATGCCGTTGCTGAAATAGCCTTGAGATCTTGTGGTACAAAAGCAAGCGTCACATTCAAGATATCCCCCCCTTTTCGCTCAGCCGGACGATAAGTAATGGGACGTTCATCCTCCTCTTCATCCGGACGCACCTTGACTGACGCTCCTTTTGCCTTTGCACTGACAACCTCCTGTTTAGGAGCCGGAGCTACGGGTTTACGCTTCATGTTATAATCATCCGTGTCTATAACCACACACTCTTTTATGGGCATCGGAATATCAAAACCATCGGCATCTTCTACCAAGACCATGTCTTTTCCTTGAAATCCTGTCACAACACCGCCCCCTACCTCACTAAGGAAACGGACTTTATCTCCTATTTTCATACTCTTTTCTTTTTTAGTTAGCGCAAATATCGGTACTTTTGCGCAGAAAAAGAAATAGATTCAGATGGAAGATACCAAACATATCAAAATAAGTGAGTTCAACTACCCGCTACCCGATGAACGGATCGCCAAATTCCCCCTCGCCACACGCGACCAGTCCAAACTGTTAGTTTACCGCCACGGTGAGGTGAACGAAGATGTCTTTACTTCTTTGCCGCAATATTTGGAATCCGGAGAATTGATGATATTCAATAATACCAAAGTAATTCAAGCGCGTCTGCATTTCCGTAAAGAAACAGGGGCATTGATAGAGGTCTTCTGCCTGGAACCTATCCAGCCCAATGACTATGTGCTAAGCTTTCAACAAACACGCCGGTGCAGCTGGCTATGCATGATAGGTAATCTGAAAAAATGGAAAGAAGGTACGTTGAGCCGCATAGTAAATGTAAAAGGCAAACAAATAGTCCTGTCCGCCACCCGTGGAGAGTGCAAGGGAACCAGCCATTGGATTGATTTCTCATGGGATGATGACACAATTACCTTTGCCGACCTGCTGGAAGTGGCAGGTGAACTGCCCATCCCTCCCTATCTGAACCGTGAAACACAAGAAAGTGACAAGGAAACTTATCAGACGGTTTACTTCAAAGATAAAAGGTTCCGTTGCCGCTCCTACCGCAGGGCTTCATTTTACGGAAAGAGTACTGGCAGCGCTGGACGAACGGGGAATTGACCGTGAGGAACTGACTTTACACGTAGGCGCAGGTACTTTCAAGCCCGTAAAAAGTGAAGAGATAGAGGGACATGAGATGCATACGGAATACATTTCTGTAAGCAAGCATACCATTGAAAAATTAATTGCCCATAATGGAGAAGCCATTGCGGTAGGAACCACTTCAGTACGTACCCTGGAAAGTCTTTATTATATCGGCGTCCTTATCAGCCACAATCCCGATGCCACTCAGGACGAGTTGCACGTACAGCAATGGATGCCCTATGAAGATAAGAATGAACTGACTCCAGTGGAAGCCCTGCAACAAATTCTGGATTATCTGATATGCTACATATAAAAGAATTAGTCATCCGTATAAAAAGTCTTAGCTATGCCCAAGAAGCAACTTGGAAAAAGACATTGGTAAACGGAAATAGATTTTTAGTCAACGAGAAAAGAATTTGAGAATAATCCACTATTTTTGTATTTGAGTAAAAGACTATACACAATATGACTAGAAACGAACAATGAAAAATCCAATATGACAGCAGAAGAATTAGGTCAGATGATATGGAACGTGAAGGAGCTCCTTCGCAATGTATATGACAATAAGGACGTGGAGGATGTAATCCTTCCGTTCACTCTCCTCCGCCGTCTGGACTGCGTACTTGTAGGTTCAGAGGCCCTTGTGGCAACTAACATGAAGCAGCTTGAAGAACTTGGTCAGACCTCACAAGAGGATATCGACAATATGATGCCGATGCTCATGGATGCTGCCGGCTACAAATTCTACAACACGAGTGGTCTGTCACTCTCTAAGTTGATAACAGTTCCTGCCGACTTGACGAACAACTTTAAGACCTACCTTGAAGGTTTCAGTCCAAACATCCGTGAGATTCTGAAAAACTTCACCGGTAAAGGTGAAAACGCAAGCCTGAGCGACATCTTCTCAAACCTTGCCCGCAAGAACCTGCTGCTCCAAGTGACTAAAGCTTTTGTACTGAACATCGACCTCAGTCCCGACAAAGTAGACAACCACATGATGGGTACTGTTTTCGAAATTGTCATTCGTTACGCAAAAGAATCTGTAGGTATCGGTGCCGGTCAGTTCTATACTCCTCGTGACATCGTCCGCTTGATGACGGAGATTACCTTGCTCGGCCAAGAAGATAAGATTTACCAAGATGGGAAGATAATCTCTGTGTATGACCCCTGCTGTGGTACAGGCGGCATCCTGACATTGACCAAGGACACCATAGAGGAAACAGCAAAGGAGCGTAGAGTGGATGTAACTGTCAACCTGTTTGGTCAGGAATTAAACGACAAAACATACGCACTCTGCAAGAGTGATATTATCATGAAGGGGGACGAAGCAAAGGGTATCGCTGTAGGTGACACGCTTCTTGTCGATGAGTTCCGCGACCAAAAATTCAACTTTATGCTGGCGAACCCTCCGTACGGTGTGGACTGGAAACGTGAATACGACTCCGTTTCTGCCGAAGCGGAAGATAAAAACAGCCGCTTTGCTCCGGGACTGCCCGACAAAAGCGATGGTCAGTTACTATTCACCTTGCACATGCTCCATAAGATGGACCCCAAAGGCAGTCGTGTAGGCATTCTCTCTAATGGCTCACCATTGTTTAACGGTGGTGCAGGTTCCGGCTGGAGCAATATTCGCAAGCACATGCTTGACAATGATTTACTTGACGCTATCATTGCTTTGCCCGGTGGTTTGTTCTATGGCACAGGTATCGCTACCTACCTTTGGATATTTGATAACAAGAAACCCGAAAGCCACAAGAATAAAGTGCTACTGATAAATGCAGCTAAAGACGAGTACGTACAGCCTATGCGCAAGAACCTCGGTATGAAAAATGTCTTGGTCAGCGATTACGGTCGAAGTGAAATAGGTCGTATCTACCATGCTTTTGAGACTTGCGACAATGCAAAACTTATGGATAAGGATGATTTCTTCTATACTTATATTACCGTTGAACGTCCTCTCCGTCTTATATACAAGGATGTGAAGACAAAATATGCTGCGCTCGATGAAAAGAAACAGAGCGAAGCTTTGGCAAACATCATTGCGTTGGACGATATTGATACAGAGCGCACCGATGCTGAGTTCTTTGCTTACTTGGAGTCAAAAAGATAAAGACTACCGCAAAACTTATCAAAGATTGTCGCACCTTCTTTGGTGAAGTGTCTGAAACTGCCCCCGAGGTTCATGTCATACCACTTGATGATAACAGCGACTTGGTCGCTGACACTAATTTGCGTGACTATGAATCGATTCCATTCAAGACGGATATTCAAGAGTATTTTCAAAACGAAGTCCTTCGCTTTGCTCCTGACGCATGGATGGATAGAGAGAAAGATAAGATAGGTTGCGAGTTCCCTATTTCAAAACTGTTTTATGAATATCAGCCGCTACGCTCAGTAGAGGATATCCTTGCGGATATTCGGGCACTTGAAGAAGATGAAGAACAGGAATTATCTTCATTGTTGAATGATTAAAAAGAGGGATGATGAAGAAATATGATGCTTATAAAGATAGTGGAGTGAAATGGATTGGAGAAATACCCAATCATTGGGAGGCGATAAAGATATCACGTGTACATCCAATAATAGGAAGTGGTACAACGCCATTATCCTCGCGTGAAGACTATTATTCAGAAAAAGGTCTCAACTGGCTTCAAACAGGTGATTTAAATAATGGATTGATAACTGAAACAAGTAAGAAAATAACCCCAAAAGCTGTAGATGAATGCAAAATGAAGTTCTATCCTATTCATTCTGTTGTGATTGCAATGTATGGAGCAACAATTGGTAAAGTTGGTTTACTTGATATAGAGACAGCAACCAATCAAGCCTGTTGTATAATTGTACCATCTAAAAGAATATGCCCAAAGTATACTTTTTATTCATTTATCATAGCTAAAGAAGAATTACTATTATCATCATTTGGAGGTGGACAACCTAATATAAGCCAAGATATAATCAGAAAATTAAAAGTCCCTGTTCCTCCGTTATCCGAACAGCAATCCATTGCCTCCTACCTTGATGTCAAGACCGAGAAGATTGACAAGATGATTGCTAAGGCAGAAAAGAAAATAGAATATCTTGGTGAACTTAAACAATCACTTATCACTCGTGCCGTGACACGGGGATTGAATCCAAATACGCCACTAAAAGACAGTGGTGTAAACTGGATTGGTAATATTCCTATGCACTGGGACATCGCCTGTTTACGTTTCTTCTTAAGACTTATAAACGGACGTGCGTATTCACAAAACGAATTGCTACCAAGTGGAAAATACAAGGTACTTCGTGTTGGAAACTTCTTCACAAATGATTCGTGGTACTATTCAAATATGGAACTAGAACCCGATAAGTATTGTGATAAGGATGATTTACTATATGCTTGGTCAGCTTCAGTTGGCCCATATATTTGGAATGAAGCAAAAACAATATATCATTACCATATATGGAAAGTGCAACTGGCTACATCAATGGATAAAATGTATTCATATTATTTATTAAGAGCAGTGACAAATCAAAAAATGAGCGATATGCATGGAAGTACAATGATGCACATTACAATGGGTGATATGAATAAAACAAAGATTCCAATACCTCCTCTTTCCGAGCAACAACAAATCGCCACCTACCTTGATACAAAATGTTCAAAGATTGACCACATTATCGCTACCCAAAAGAAAAAAATTGCTTATCTTCAAGAACTGAAACAAAGCCTCATTACCAACGTAGTGACAGGCAAGATAAAAGTAAGCTGACACATAAAGCATAAGACCATGAAAACAAGCAATAAAGAAGAAGAACCTCATTTCGTAAAGCGAGATAAATTTGCTATAACCGCAGAATATAAGCAATGGTTTGCCGATATCAAATCTCGTTTGCGAAACAGTCAGATAAAAGCCGCCATCAAAGTAAACAGCACGCTGCTGGAGTTCTATTGGAGCTTAGGTCGTGACATTGTAAAGATGAAAGCGGAACAAGCATGGGGAAGTGGTGTTTTGCAACAGCTCAGCTTTGATTTGCGAGATGAGTTTCCTGGTATGAAAGGATTATCATACACCAACTTGCGGTATGCGGCACAGTGGTTCAGATTCTATACAAGCGATGATGAGTCAATTTGCCAACAACTTGTTGACGAATTATCCATGCCACAAAAATTCGCTCTTGTGCCTTGGGGACATCACATTGAAATCATGGCAAAGAGTAAGACTGTGAACGAAGCATTATTCTATATAAACGAAGTGATTGCCGGCAACTGGAGTCGCGCCACGCTGATGAATATGCAGAAAGCAAGTCTTTATGAAAAACGAGGAAAAGCGCAGACCAATTTCAACGACAAGTTGCCACAACCACAAGATGAACTGGCACAAGAAATATTGAAAGGCCCTTATAACTTCGATTTCCTCACATTGCGAGAACCATACAATGAGCACATGCTTGAAGAAGCCTTAGAACACAATATCCGTCGGTTTCTGCTGGAATTAGGTACAGGTTTTGCATACGTTGGAAGTCAGATGGAACTTCGCATGCCTGGTGGAACCAGCTACTTTCCGGATATGGTATTCTATCATACAAAGCTGAAATGCTATGTCGTGCTTGAACTAAAAGTCGTGAAATTTGAGCCTGAATTTGCCGGTAAACTCAACTTCTATGTGTCGGCGGCAGACCATCTTTTGAAAGATGACAATGACAACCCCAGTATAGGACTGCTGGTATGCAAGTCGAAAAACGAGACGGTGGTTAAATGGGCTTTTGAAGGCATCGACCGACCGTTGGGAATAGCAACCTATGAACTTGATGAAGTACTGAAAAAGACACTGGCAGAGAAACTGCCAAGTATTGAAGACATAGAAAATGCAATAGAAGAGTAAATTGTGCAGAAACACTGCACGGTTATATACGAGCTTTGCAATCATAAAACGAAAAATATGAACCGATATGTTTGAACTACTAAACGAAACTCTCTTTGAGAAACACATAGCAGAATACCTTGCAGGAAGCAAGATGTACAATCAACGCACACCAAAGGATTTCAATATTCAAAAGTTGGTGGACTCAGATATGCTTTTACAATTTTTGCGCGAGCAACCTATGTGGCAGAAACTTATCACTCAAAGTTTCGCAGACGAACAAGATGCGCTCAACATTGTGATTGAAACTATCAACACGAAAATTAATCGTGGTGAAAGTTTGCTGTCACTGTTGAAGAATGGCTTCATGCTGCAAGGCCGACGCATCCGGTTGGCAGCTTTCAAACCGAAGATGACCCTTGATGATGATGCTGACCACCTCTACAAGAAAAATATCTTCAGCGTGGTTCGCCAGATGAAGTACAGCACGCAGGGCTTCGATAAGGATAACGAACTCGACCTCTGCATTCTGTTAAACGGTCTGCCTATCATTACTCTGGAACTGAAGAACGAAGCTACCGGTCAGACTGTGGTAAACGCCATGCACCAATATCAGACCAACCGTCACCCGCAGAACCGCATGCTTCGCACCTGCCTGGTCCATTTCGCCATGGATAACAACCGGGTGATGATGACCACCCAGTTGGCCGGCGATAATACACGCTTCCTCCCATTCAACAAGGAAACGGTGAATCCACAAGTAGAAGGAGATTATCCGACCTGCTATATGTGGAAAGAGGTGCTGCAAGCTGATTCTTTACTAAATCTCATTCAGCATTTCATTAAACGCATTACACCTAAGAAAGGTGAACCGTTCTATATATTCACCAGTTGCGTTGCGTACGCAACATCATTAGCGACGTGCGCGAGAAAGGCGTAGGTCAAACCTATCTCGTGCAGCACTCTGCAGGTTCAGGCAAAACAAAGAGCATGTCATGGCTGGCCTTCCAGCTGGCAAACCTTCAGAATGCAGACAACACCCCGGTATTCGATTCGGTTATCATGATTACCGACCGTATTGTGCTCGACCGGAACATTGCCGATGAAATAAAGGGAATGGAAGAAGTAGCCGGTACTGTGAAAGACATCCGCAAAGGTTCACGTAATCTGGCAAAGGCATTAGCAGAAGGCGGTCACCGCATCATCATCTCCACGGAACAAAAGTTCAGCTTTGCATTACCTAAGTTGAAGGAGGCTGCCGGTTCACACTTCGCTGTCATCATAGACGAAGCGCATACAGCCTTTGGCAAGCAAGCATCGCACAATGTGCGTCAAGTTCTCACCGACAAGAATGAACTTCGCGAAACAGTAGAAGAGTTTGGAATTGAGAGCCGTGAAGCCGAGAACAATATGCAAGACCAAATGTTGGCCGAACTGCAAGCTGCCCGCAGCATCAATAGCGGCCATATCAGTTACTTTGCTTTCACAGCCACACCAAAGTCACAGACTTTTGCACTCTATGGCCGTAACGGAAAGGCATTCGACACCTATTCCATGAAACAAGCCATCGAGGAAGGCTTTATCCTTGACGTGCTGAAAAACTATACCACCTTCCAGACCATGTTTGAGCTGGTAAGCAAGATAGACCTTCCTGAAGACACACCTGAATACGAAAAGCAGAACGCACTCCGTTTGATGATGCAATATGTGAACCAGCACCCATACGTCATCAACTACAAAGCCAATATGATGGTAGACTACTTCATGCAGCACTCTGCCCAAAAGATGAAAGGGCAGGCCAAAGCCATTGTAGTGACTTCCAGCCGCGCCAACGCCATATTGTTCCACCAAGCCATCACACGCCGGTTGAAAGAGAAATACAATGGCGAGATAAAAGCACTTGTGGCATTCAGTGGTGAAGTAGAAATCAATGGCAACAAATATACAGAGGAGAAAATAAACGGCTTCGGAATCAAAGACAACGGCATTGCCGTCGAATTCAAACAGCCTAATCAAAGGTTCTTGGTCGTAGCCGACAAGTTCCAGACCGGATTCGACCAGCCTTTACTCCATACTATGTTTGTAGACAGAAAGCTAGGCGGTGTGCAGTGCATCCAAACACTGAGTCGTTTGAACCGCTGCCATCCCGACAAGCAAGATACCCTGATTATCGACTTCGTAAACAAACACGAAGACATAAAGGCTGCATTCGAACCCTACTATGATACGACCTGGTTGCAAGGAAACTATAACCCGTCGAACATCTATGAATATAAGAATGACATCGAGCGCAGGAAACTCTTTACACAGAACGATATAGATAAGGTGGTAACCTTATTGCTCTGCGGAGATGAACAACAGATAGCCGGCATTCCATCTATCTTAGGACAACTGGTAAACGAATATGTGAAACCGTTACCTGAAGAGGAACAGGAACTCATCCGCAAGGAGGTGAACCGTTACATCCGCCAGTACGGATTGCTTGCTCAGTTAATGAAATTCCTTGATCCTGACTTGGAACGTTTCTACATGTTCTGCAAGCTCTACTACAAATACCTGCCTTATACTAAGGAGACTTTGCCACTGGACATCTTGGAAAAGATTGACCTCGACAAGTATCGTATCCAGCTGGCAGAACAGGGCTGTATCACATTAGAAGGAGAAGATGGTGAACTGACGCCTCCAAGTACTGCTGGCATTAGCGACGGGGAGAAGGAGTTTGATCATCTCGATCATCTCATCCACATGATGAACGAGCCTTATGAAGGTTTTCTTAACGAAAATGACCAGATCATCCTTGAGTTGCTGCGCCAGTTGAGAAATGACCCCAACATAAAGCAGGCATTCAGCGCAGAAAACTCTCGTTCCAGCCTGTTGAAGATGGTAGAAAAGGAGTTCAACAAAAAAGTCGCAACACAGTTAGGCAAGTATATCAACTTGAAGAAACTGCTCAACAGCAACCAAGCATTCAATGAGGAATTCTTAAACATGCTGGTAACCTTCCTGGGGCAAAGTTTCCATACAAGTAACGTGCTTGAATATAATGAGGAGTTGCTTAAAGATGTGATGTTTGAGAAACTAGAAGATACTTTCAGTGAACTCTGCGGACACGGCTATCGTGAACTTGAAGAAGTGCTCGATTGTCTTTTCGCCATCTTGAAGACCCATACTGTGAAAAACTTGGATGGTCTGAACACCATGATTCCAAATCAATTGAACAAGTTCTATCGTGGTGAGAACGAGCCGGTAGACTTGAAAGTGATATTCGCAGCATTGTTGCCCAAGTATGAGGCATTCCTCCGCAAACTCTATTACCTGAAAGAGGGAGAACAATTTATGTCTACAAAAGGTGCAGACGGTTGGGTGGCCATTGTAAAGACTTTCCATGAAATAGATAACCTCTACTATAATCATGGCAAAAATCCGAAATTGAACACTTTTGAAACCTACTACAAGTGTATTTCAAAGTGGAGAAACGAGAACGTTCACCATGCTCCGGAACTCCCCGATGCAGAGGTTGCTCCAGCCATCCACATGGTGGTCAGCATGTATATCTATGCCGTAATGGTCAGCATTACAGACTTGGAAATGGCAGGTTGTGAACTTGACAATTCGGGAGTCACCGTTCCTGTTATGTATCCTTCAGCTCCTGCAGCCTCTTACGAAATGGATACTTACAGCAGGGATAATTCCGAAGAGGATGAGCCTGTCCAAAAGGTGGCAGAGTGTCCTATTAACAAGATGAACGAAGAAGAGAAGATGGACCTTTTGAAACGCAGCATTCTGAAAGCGCAAAGTTACACTCCGCTATTCACCAAAAAGCGTCATTGGATGTCAATCTATAAGATGGCAGCGCACAAGAACATCATCATCGACGGCGATTATGCATACTTTGTACAACGTATCGGCATGATGGATCTGAAAAATATGCCTGACGGTTTATCCGCGAACTATCTGGACCGTATGAACAAAGGTGTTTTTGCTGATGACCTCAGCGAATGGACAAGTACCGGCTTAAGCGGCATGAAACGATCTGAGTTCACCGACATCAAGGAAACCGCAGAGAAATTCGGCGAAATCATAGACGAAACCAGACATAACGAATAAACCCGAAAGACTAATCCGGACAGAAGACATTGAAAACTTTATGCCATGACAGACTGGGTGTTATTCCGCATGGAAAAGTGAAATTTATAGTAGCTGTGCGGCAAGAATGCACAGTTGCTATTTTACTTTGTACCAAAATAAAAAACAGTCATAAAACAGAAGGCGATGGCAACAAATAAAAACGCGATGGCTCGATACAGAGCTTTAGACAAATGCTTTAGCAGCAGAACCAGAAAATACTACATGAACGACCTCATCGAGGCCTGCCGTATGGCACTTGAACGACAGAATGGTGATAGCGGTTCAAAAGGTGCCGAAGGAGTACAGCGTCGTCAAATCTTTGACGATATGAACACTTACATACTATGACTATCACTCTATCTACTGATTTACCTGTATAAAGACTAAACCTGTATACTATGAAGATACTATACCTGTAAGCGACAATTATCACTATTCTATTAGTATTGAATAATAATTATTTTACTTAAAACAAATCCGGAGAGCCTCCCATAGCACATGCCATCGCTGTATTTCTAAAATCAACAATATATTATACTGAGTTTATATAACTTTATGTCACTAAACATATTCTCAAACTTATAGTATTCCAGTAGTTTTGCTATCTGACAAAACACTTACATATGTATCTACTTTATCCTGACTTACAACAAACCTGCCTATCCTACATTCACGGAAGGCATCCGCCGCGCTCCCGACCGGGGCTACCGCTTGACACCCGCCCAAACGGAAACGGCGTTGAGGAATGCATTGCGGTACATTCCTGTGGAACTGCATGAGCAACTCGCTCCCGAATTGACGGACGAATTACTTACCCGGGGCAAAATCTACGGTTACCGTTTCCGGCCCGAAGGTGACTTGAAAGCAAAGCCCATTGACGAATATAAAGGAAACTGTATCGAAGGAAAAGCGTTTCAAGTAATGATAGACAACAACCTTTCATTTGATATCGCCCTCTATCCTTACGAACTGGTGACTTACGGCGAAACCGGACAAGTTTGTCAAAACTGGATGCAATACCGGCTTATCAAGCAGTATCTGGAGGTAATGACCAATGAACAGACTCTGGTGGTAGAAAGCGGCCATCCTTTGGGCTTATTCCAATCACATCCCGAAGCTCCCCGCGTCATCATCACCAACTCCATGATGGTAGGCATGTTCGACAACCAGAAAGACTGGGAAATCGCCGCGCAGATGGGAGTAGCCAATTATGGACAGATGACAGCCGGAGGCTGGATGTACATCGGTCCCCAAGGCATTGTACACGGCACATTCAACACCTTATTAAATGCCGGCCGCATGAAATTAGGAGTACCTCAGAACGGTAACCTGAACGGCCATCTTTTCGTATCCTCCGGATTGGGCGGAATGAGCGGAGCCCAACCCAAAGCAGCCGAGATAGCCGGAGCAGTGGCCATTATAGCCGAGGTGGATTATTCACGCATAGAAACCCGCCACCGCCAAGGGTGGGTACAGCATATCACATCCGATTTGTCTGAAGCCTACCGGCTGGCTACCGATGCCATGGCCCGACGAATCCCCTGCTCCATAGCCTACCATGGCAATGTAGTCAATCTGTTGGAGTATGCGCTACATCACAACATCCACATCGAACTTCTCAGTGACCAGACTTCCTGCCATGCCGTTTACGAAGGCGGTTATTGTCCTGCAGGTATCTCATTCGAAGAACGTACCCGTATGCTGAAAGAAGACAGAGAAACTTTTGATAAAATGGTGGACGAAACTTTGCGCCGCCATTTCCATGTTATCAAGGAACTGGTGGCACGGGGCACTTATTTCTTCGATTATGGCAATTCTTTCATGAAAGCGATTTATGACGCTGGAGTGAAAGAAATCTCACGCAATGGAACAGACGAGAAGGATGGATTCATCTGGCCGTCCTATGTAGAGGATATCATGGGACCCCAACTTTTCGATTATGGTTACGGCCCCTTCCGCTGGGTATGCCTGAGCGGAAAAAAGGAAGATTTGATAAAGACCGACCATGCTGCTATGGAGTGTATCCCTAAAGATCGCCGCGGACAGGATATGGACAACTGGATATGGATTCGCGACGCCGAAAAAAATAACCTGGTGGTAGGGACCCAAGCACGAATTCTGTATCAAGACGCACTGGGACGTATGAATATCGCACTGCGTTTCAATGAAATGGTACGCCGGGGCGAGGTAGGTCCTATCATGTTGGGACGTGACCACCACGATGTAAGCGGTACCGACTCTCCTTTCCGCGAGACATCCAACATCAAGGACGGCAGCAACGTAATGGCGGACATGGCGGTGCAATGCTTTGCCGGAAACTGCGCGCGGGGCATGAGCCTTGTGGCGTTGCACAACGGCGGCGGAGTAGGTATAGGTAAAGCCATCAATGGCGGATTCGGAATGGTATGCGACGGCAGTGAACGGGTAGACCGTATTCTCCGCTCATCCATGTTATGGGATGTAATGGGAGGAGTGGCACGCCGTTCGTGGGCACGCAACCCTCATGCCATGGAAACTTCGGCGGAGTTCAACGAAAGCCATGCCGATGGTTATCATATCACCCTGCCGCATATAGCGGAAGATGACCTTATTAATAAGGTATTGAAAAATAAAGGAATCAACTAACCAAAAACCGGAACACCATGGATGCAACTGTTTCATTCATCCGCATCCATGGATGTTCCCTATAAACCAAATTCTAAAGAGTATGAGCTGGACAAAAATTATGGAATGCGTCCCCAACTTCAGCGAGGGACGTGACTTACAGAAAATAGACGAGATTGTATCTCCGTTTCGTGCCAAGGCAGGCGTAAAATTATTGGATTATAGTAACGATGAAGACCACAACCGGCTGGTAGTTACCGTCGTTGGAGAACCGGACGCCTTGAAAGAAGCTGTGATAGAAGCTATCGGTATAGCAGTAGAACTAATTGACCTGAACCATCACCAAGGACAGCACCCCCGTATGGGAGCTGTAGATGTAGTTCCATTCATTCCCATCAAAGGATGTACCATGGAAGATGCTATAGCGGTGTCCAAAGAAGTGGGACAACGGGTGGCCTCTCAATATAATCTCCCTGTATTCTTATATGAAAAATCAGCTAGTGCACCACATCGTGAAAATCTTGCTGTCATCCGTAAAGGAGAATTCGAAGGAATGAAGGAAAAGATTCACCAACCCGAATGGCATCCCGATTTTGGTCCTGCGGAACGTCACCCCACTGCTGGAACTGTAGCCATCGGAGCCCGTATGCCCTTAGTGGCCTACAATATAAATCTCAATACTCCCAGCCTGGAAATAGCGCATGACATTGCCAAGAAAATCCGTTTTATCGGTGGCGGACTGCGCTATTGCAAGGCCATGGGCGTGGAACTGAAGGATCGGGGTATCACTCAGGTATCCATGAATCTCACCGACTATAGTAAAACCGCTATCTACCGGGCATTCGAAATGGTACGTTTTGAAGCCAAACGCTACGGAGTAAGCATCATCGGCAGCGAAATCGTAGGACTTGTTCCTATGGAGGCCTTGATAGACACTGCCTCTTACTACCTGGGATTGGAAAACTTCTCCATGCAACAAGTGCTGGAAGCGCAGATTATGGAATAATATAGAATAGAACGCAAATGACACAAATGACGCAAATAGCAAGTCAAGAAGATGTAGATAAAATATTAAAAGCATTTTATCTAGTGTACAACACATTAGGATATGGATTCTTGGAAAGGGTTTATCAAAATGCCCTCTACTTTGAATTGATAGAGCAAGGTTTTAAATGTGAAGTGCAAAAGCAAATCAATGTATTTTATAAAAATCATAAAGTGGGTGAATATTATGCCGACATGGTGATCAACAACTCCATCATATTAGAACTGAAAGCGGCTGATGCTTTACGTCCCGAACATGAATTTCAACTGATAAACTATCTGAAAGCCACAGACATAGAGATAGGCTATCTATTAAACTTCGGAAAGCATCCTGAATTTAAAAGAAAAATATTCAGTCACCATTGATATTTGTGTCATTTGCGTCATTTGCGTTCCATTAAAACTAACAACTATGAGCAACAACTTGATTATCATCAATGCCCACATCGTTACTCCGCAAGGCAGAACCGCCCGGAAAGGAGAAGCCATGAACGAACTTCTCAACATTCCTTGCGGAACGGTAAGAATAACCGACGGTATTATTACCTATGTTGGCGAAAACCGTATAAGCCATGAAAAGCCCGGCTATAAAGTACTTGACGCCAGAGGGAATGTATTGTTGCCAGGATTCGTTGACTCTCATACCCATTTGGTTTTCGGAGGATTTCGCCCCGACGAATTCATCTGGCGGCTCAACGGCGACAGTTATATGAGCATCATGGAACGTGGCGGAGGCATTATCAATACTGTACGTGCCACCCGGGAAGCCTCCTTTGAAGAACTGAAACATAAAGCCGAATGGTTTCTGGATACCATGAGCCGGATGGGGGTCACCACTGTGGAAGGAAAAAGCGGATATGGCCTGGATCGTGATACAGAACTGAAACAGCTCAGTGTCATGCAAGTTATCAATGAATGTCCCGACCGGAAAGTAGATATCGCCACCACTTTTTTAGGTGCTCACGCCTTACCCGAAGAATACAAAGGGCGAAGTGACGCATATATTGATTTTCTGATTAACGAAATGTTGCCCATGATTCATCAGAAACAATTGGCCGAAAATTGCGATATTTTCTGTGAAAAAGGGGTATTCACTGTAGATCAGTCTCGAAAGCTATTGAAAGCTGCGCAAGTTCTAGGCTTCGGTGCCAAGTTGCACGCTGATGAAATTGTCAGCTTTGGAGGAGCAGAACTGGCAGGAGAATTGAAGGCCCTCAGCGCCGACCATCTGTTGCAAGCATCCGATGAAGGCATAAAAGCCCTGGCACAAAATAATGTAGTAGCCACTCTGTTGCCACTAACTGCCTTTACCCTAAAAGAGCCCTACGCCCGTGGCAGGAAAATGATAGACAGCGGCTGTGCCGTAGCCCTTGCCACCGATCTAAATCCAGGCAGTTGTTTCTCCGGTTCCATCCCGCTGACTTTTGCTCTAGCCTGCATCTATATGAAACTGACCGTTGCAGAGGCTATCACAGCCATCACACTGAACGGTGCGGCAGCTCTCGGACGCGCCGACCGCATCGGAAGCATAGAAGCCGGAAAACAGGGAGACTTTGTTTTACTGGGAACCGACACCCCCCATATATTACCTTATTATACAGGTATGAACGCAGTCAAGCTGACCATCAAAGGGAGGACGTATTCTAAATTCAAATTAACCAATTAAATACTAATAGCCATGTTAACAGAACTTACCATCAAAGAATTTATCAATAAAGTACTCAGTAATGATCCTGTCCCCGGTGGCGGCAGTGTTTCAGCACTCAATGGAGCCCTTGCCACCTCACTGGCAGCTATGGTAGCCAATCTTACCATAGGCCGCAAGAAATATGTAGAAGTGAACGAAATTATGGAAGATCTTTCTGTTCGTTTCGAAGAACTCACCCGCCAGCTGATAACCGATGTAGACCGTGATTCAGAAGCATACGACCGTGTTTTCTCCGCATTCAAACTTCCAAAAGAAACGGATGAAGAAAAGGCTATCCGCAGTGAAACCATACAGAAGGAAAGCAAATATGCCGCCCAAGTGCCTATGGAGGTGGCACGTACCGTCCATTCCATTCTGCCCATGATTGATGTGGTAGCCAGAAAAGGGAACAGCAACGCTGTAACCGATGCCTGCGTGTCCATGATGTGTGCCCGGACTGCCATTCTGGGAGCCTTGCTGAATGTACGTATCAACCTCACTTCTATCAAAGACGAAAAATTCGTCAAAGAGATGAGTGAAGAGGCTGATATGATAGAACAGACGACCATTGCCGAAGAACAGAAAATACTGGACTATGTGAAAACCATTGTTTTTAATCCCAACCTCCGCGGTTAAAAAAAGAATCAGACCATGAAGAATGTATATCAAATAGGTTCGGGTGACCTCACTTTTGACATCATCGAACGTATTATCAATGAAAATCTGAAATTGGAACTGGCTCCTGAAGCTAAAGACCGGATTCAGAAATGCCGGGATTACCTGGACAGAAAGATCAAGGAATCCGATGTCCCTCTCTATGGCATCACTACAGGATTCGGCAGCCTGTGCAACCGTAATATTTCTTCCGATGAACTGAGTACTTTGCAAGAGAACCTGGTAAAAAGCCACGCTTGCAGTGTAGGCGCAGAAATGCCCCATGTCATTGTGAAGCTGATGTTTTTATTAAAAGCTCATGCTCTTTCTTTGGGACACAGTGGCGTACAAGTCATCACTGTACAGCGAATTATCGACTTTTTCAATAACGATGTAATGCCCATTGTCTATGACCGCGGTTCATTGGGAGCCTCAGGAGATCTTGCCCCGCTCGCCAATCTCTTCCTTCCGTTGATCGGCGTAGGCGATGTGTATTATAAAGGCAAACGCTGCGAAGCTATCAGCGTGCTTGATGAGTTTGGTTGGGAACCAGTCAAATTGAAAAGCAAAGAAGGACTGGCTCTGCTCAATGGTACCCAGTTTATGAGTGCCAACGGAGTGTATGCCATACTCAAAGCCTTCCGTCTTTCCAAGAAAGCCGACCTCATTGCCGCCATCTCCCTGGAAGCCTTTGACGGCCGCATCGATCCGTTCATGGATTGTATCCAACAAATGCGTCCGCATAAAGGCCAGATAGAAACCGGAGCCGCATTCCGAAGAATGCTGGAAGGCAGTGAAATCATCGTACAGCCCAAACAACACGTACAAGACCCCTATTCGTTCCGTTGCATCCCACAAGTTCATGGTGCAACCAAAGATGCCATCAACCACGTAGCTTCAGTACTGTTGACCGAGATAAATTCAGTTACCGATAATCCCACTATCTTCCCCGATGAAGACCTTATCATTTCAGGTGGCAACTTCCACGGACAGCCCCTGGCATTGGTATATGATTATCTTGCCATTGCTATGGCCGAACTGGGAAACATATCCGAACGACGTGTGGCACAACTCATTATGGGACTTCGCGGATTGCCCGAATTTCTAGTTGCCAATCCGGGACTTAACTCCGGTTTCATGATTCCCCAATATGCGGCTGCCAGCATGGTAAGCCAGAATAAAATGTACTGTTATGCCGCCAGTAGCGACTCTATAGTATCCAGCAACGGACAGGAAGACCATGTAAGTATGGGAGCCAACGCCGCCACCAAGCTCTACAAAGTGATGGATAATCTGGAACATATACTTGCCATCGAATTGATGAACGCCGCACAAGGTATAGATTTCCGCCGCCCGCTCCGTAGTTCACCGTTTATTGAGAAGTTTCTCGCCACCTACCGCAACGAGGTACCTTTTATAAAAGAAGATATTGTGATGTATAAGGAAATACATAAAACAGTAGCTTTTTTTAAAACGGCATCAAGTAAATTATTAAACGGTATTTCGGACTCGGATTATAAAGGTCTCACATCCCTTTTTACTATTAAAGACTATAAGATCCATATAATCCGAGCCCGAATTCATATCTTTGCAGTAACAAAAAAATAGCGAAGATGAATTACGATAATAAAGAAGAAATGTTTCCTATAGTAGATGAACAAGGAAACATAACAGGAGCTGCAACCCGTGGAGAATGTCATAATGGAAGTAAATTGCTACATCCGGTAGTCCACTTACATGTATTCAACAGTAAAGGCGAACTCTATTTGCAAAAGCGTCCTGACTGGAAAGATATTCAGCCAGGCAAATGGGACACAGCCGTAGGCGGACACATAGATTTGGGTGAAAGTGTGGAAACAGCCTTGAAACGTGAAGTAAAAGAAGAACTGGGCATCACCGACTTTACTCCCGAATTACTGACTAGCTATGTATTCGAATCCACCCGGGAAAAAGAATTGGTATTCTCGCATAAAACCACTTATGACGGTCTCATTATTCCCAGCGAGGAACTGGATGGCGGCCGTTTTTGGTCACTAGAAGAGATCAGGAGCAATATTGGAAAAGAAATATTTACACCTAATTTTGAAAATGAATTTAAGAAGCTAGGCTTCTGAAATAGTTTTTTAATCAAAAATGGCAAATTCTTGATGCAGGTCAAGAATTTGCCATTTTCGCATACATTTTATCTTTATCAGAGTACAATCTAGAACAAAACAGTATAATTTTGTGTTGTAAAACATAAAAAGAAAGGATAACGAGATTATGAAAAAGGTAAAAAGTATTTTTAAGAAAGCCCTTGCTATGATGGGTGAAAACGAAGTAAAAGCTTGGGGTATAGGGATTAAGTAAGAAAACAACCCTATTTTTTTAATCAAAGAAAGGATAACATTATGAAGAAATTGAAAGAGATCATCAAAGCAGGTCTCAAAGATATGGGAAATGACGCCCTCCGTGCTTGGGGGTACGATACAAAGTAAAAGGTACAAAAGATTAGTTTTTAACGTTTTAAAAAAAGGATAGCAGGATGAAAAGAGTAAAAAAAATTTTCAAAGAATATATGAGGGCTATTGAAATTAATGCCGCATTAATGTATGGTTATAGACCTAAATAAAAACCGTACTTTTTGATTGAGGGAATTGAATTACCATTATAATAAAAAAGCAGTCTTGAAAAGTCAAGACTGCTTTTTTATTATAAATACAGTATAAGTGAAATCAATTTATCCGACAAGCAATACACTAACATTAAAAATATATTGTATTTCTTCAAAAAGAATATACCTCTTTGAAATCAAGAGAGTTAGAAAATTCACCTCATTTTAGGATAATGAGGTGGCAACCGTCCTAATTACCGTGATCTGCATCACTTTGCAGGTTTGGGTAACTTTTAAGGATGTAAATATGGCAGGCAATAAGATGATAGACACGACCTTTCTCTACAATCTCGCTTTTTACTCCCGGCGATTCATCTGCCATCTGGAAGAAAACATCCATATCTCCATTGGCATCCTTGTAGAGTTTCCTGTAAATGGAAAGCACACCACCATCCACGCAATTCTTGCTACATTCCGAAAAGAAGGCTGCTCGTTGTTCCGATGAGAGTCGAGCGATACCTTTCTCAAAACCTTTGAACCAATCTGACAAATCCATACTATCAAGGTAATTGACTGAACAGCTTTACCAATCCTTCTTTGTTGAAGCAGTAAAACATTTCTATTTGTTCAGGGGTATCATTCTCCAGCAATAACAACAACTCTTTAGCAAATTCCAAGTAACCTGTGCCATTTGCCGTAACAATGCGTTTGTCCGATACAGCTTGCTCATTCATATAACCTGCCTTATTGGTATAATTGCCTCCTCCCCATAATTGTAGCTGTTCCAAACCATTTCCCGTATGTTTTATCTCATTTAAGAAACCATGTTTGGCAAGGAAAGAAGCAGCGTTGCAGATAGCTCCTACGATAATCCCCTTCTTTATGGCACGGCGAACGATTGGCACGACTTTATCTGCTTCCAGTTCGTCGAACCAGCCGAAACCACCAATTAGCACCAAAGCGGCATAATCATTAGGCATCGTTTCAAAAGAATAGTCGGGTAAAGTATAGAAACCACTGCATGAGCGTACAACATCCAATGTAGGAGCTACGACTTTGTTCGTGTATTTGGGATTTTCTTTTATACTACGTTCGTCACACGCAATAGCCGAAGCCAGAAACACGGCTTCATGGTCGGCATAGTTATTTAACAATAGATATAATACCTCGTTCTTCATATTTATTTTCTTCTGATGGTTTGACATTTACGTTTTGTCATCTCTTCGGCAAAGGCTTGTTCACCTTGTTCCTTAATATAGCTAATGCAAGCAGAACGGTCAGAATTAAACAAAAATGCAAATACTTTGCTTATCCAATTGGAAAACAACTTGCATTCCCTGACATCATGGGAGCATTCAGCACAAGTATTAAACTTGTTTTCTTGGCAACATGAGCGGATTTTACACCAAGTTGCTTTTTTATTTGGTTTACATCCGGAACATTTCTCCGCCAAGAACTTACGGCAGGCTCCACAATAAAGACCGCAAGCGGCTATGTTTTTATTATCAGGTACAATAGTTCTCATAAATATCAGATGTTGGAGTGAGAAAATTCGCCATTTATCCAAAAGGTGGCTTCCGTACCCATGAAATGTAGAAGCACATAATTGGGATCACTTGGTCCATCGGGAAAATGATGAACGAACCAGTCCTGCCATATGTCCTTGCGGATAGTATCGTCCGTAATAATTTCTACCGTACCACGCAGGGCAACGCCATCCCCGTAATGGTCATAGCAAAGACCCGCCTTGTTGTTCGCCTTAAAATCATTCACTTTCATGGAGCCGACACTTGTCACCATCCAGACTTCATTAAAACTTTTAGCATGTATCTTGGACATCTGCACAGGTCGCGGATAACCGTTGGCATCAATGGATGCAATGGTCACATTTTCACATTGGGCAAGCAAGTGGGTTGCCTTTTCCATTAGTGTCCGTTCATCTTTTTCTTTCCACCGTTTCAGGTAGGGAAAGTGTTGAAGCATTTGTTCCTTTGCTTGTACGGGACTCAACTTACATTCGGTCTGCACATTCCATTGGTCTAAGAATTGCAGGCAGAACTCAATCATTTGGCTCATTGTGAAATCTTGGGTAAACTCACCTTTTTTGTAACAATACACGCAATAATCCTCACTACTGCTCCCATTGGCATTTGTCCCTCTGTTTTCATCAGTTAGGGGCATACCACAACTTTGACAAAACTGTTGTTCCATATATGTATTCTATTCGATGCCTATCAGTCCCTTTATAGGCGGTTATAAAATGCGAGAGCGTGGAACTGCAATGCTACCGCGTCTAAATTGGAGGTCGTAGACAACCTTTGGCACAGATATGATAATAGCAGCCCACGCTATGGCGTGAGAACCACTATACTATTTCTTGTACCAAGTCCGAAATTTCCTACGTTTCCAACCTACAAGATGAACATAACGCTTCTTTTCTCGTATGTCTTGGGAAATAATTGTCTTTATCCGACTACAAAAGTCGGAAATTTTTCTGATAATCTTTTATCTTCTAATGCTTTTATTTACTTTTGGAATAGAATTTAGGGTGCATTCTATATTTTCAGTTCTTTATCCTGTTTAGTAGATGCAGTCCCCAAACCGTTCCTCCATTCATTCGCTTTCTACCTAAACCATTGCACAAGTGGAACATCGTTCACACCTATTTGAAAATACCCTTTCCGAGAATCTCAATGTGTTCCGGCAGAAGTCAATCAACGGCAATAGCTTTTCCACATAAGGGAAGTTCCATAAATTTTGTTATGTTTTTCAAGATAATCAAGGAAAGCAAAGTAAGTTGATATTAGTTTCACACGGAAAACAACGTCTGTATCCCAAAGAATTAGTACCTTTAGAACGAGATAACTCTTCGCACTTGCAATATACTTTTTACGCATTGCGTATTTTAAATAATTCAGTGCGTATATTTATCGGCAAGCGGGGTAGTAAAAACATAAAATCGAAATGGCAACAGACGGAGTAAAAATAATTGATGGAGATTTAGCACACGACACCTATGAATATATAATGGAGTTGTATGATAGTGGAGCAAGTGCTGAAATAATTAAGAAATAAATTCCATTCATAAAAGAAGATTATGGAGATGAAACGGATTTTTATCACGAAATTTTTGTTACAGCTTACGCCTTGGCATTTTGGGAAATCGGAGAACTGACTGATGAAATCTTAAATGAAGTAAAACGAGTTATTGAACTTAAAGCAGGTGTAAATCTTTGGACAAAAGATGTAGACGAAAAGGAAGGCAAAGAAAGACAAAAAGTCCTTGACCGATTTTTAAAAATAATATCTGCACCAAACTCAAAAGTTAGAAATAGAAATAATCAATTTTAGTTGCTGCAATCTGCCGATTTTATGAGGTTTTTCCAACGATATTCCCTATTTTTGCAACAATCTACTATTAACCTATAAATTTCAATTAAACAGAACCATGATTAAAAACCTATCTACCTTCTTCGTCGGTATAGCGTTATTATGCCTCGCCGGCTGTACCCCAATTCCCAAAGAAACAACTGCAACAAAAGAGTATGCACCTCTTGAAGTTCCAGTTCCCGAACGTCCTGCGGGACAACAGGATGTAATCGAACTAACAACTCCTAAACTTGACACTGTGCGTGTAGGTTTCATCGGTTTGGGCATGCGTGGTCCCAGTGCGGTAGAACGTTGGACGCACATACCGGGAACTAAAATTGTCGCTCTTTGCGACTTATTGCCTGAAAATGCGGAAAAAGCACAAAAAATTGTAACTAACGCCGGTATGGAAGCCCCTGCCCTCTACTCTGGCAGCGAAGATGCATGGAAACAACTGTGCGAGCGAAACGATATCGACTTAGTATACATTGCAACAGACTGGAAACACCATGCTGAAATGGGTATCTATGCCATGGAACATGGAAAACATGCAGCCATCGAGGTACCTGCCGCCATGTCACTGGATGAAATTTGGGCACTTATCAATACTTCCGAAAAGACCCGTAAACACTGTATGCAACTTGAAAACTGTGTTTATGACTTCTTCGAACTGACGACATTGAATATGGCACAAAAAGGTCTTTTCGGCGAAGTGCTCCATGTAGAAGGTTCATACATCCATAATCTGGAAGAATTCTGGCCTTATTACTGGAACAACTGGCGTTTGGATTACAACCGGGAGTTCCGTGGAGACGTTTATGCCACACACGGCCTAGGTCCTGCCTGCCAATTGCTCAACATTCACCGCGGTGACCGCATGAAGACACTGGTAGCCATGGACACCAAAGCTGTAACCGGTCCCGAACTGGTAAAACAATATCAGAAAGAAGAAGCACCCGATTTCCAAAACGGCGACCATACCATGACTTTTATCCGTACAGAAAACGGCAAAACCATCCACATACAACATGATGTAATGAATCCGCGTCCCTATAGCCGTATGTATCAGCTGACCGGTACCAAAGGTTTTGCCAACAAATATCCCATCGAGCAATATTGTTTCCGCCCGGATCAAATTGACAGCACCAGCATACCCGATCACGAAAACCTGAGTATGCACTCGGCTGTTCCCGAAAAAGTAAAAGAAGCTTTGATGAGCCAATACAAACATCCTATCCACCAAGAATTAGAAGAAACAGCAAAGAAAATAGGTGGACATGGAGGGATGGACTTCATTATGGATTATCGCCTGGTATATTGCTTGCGCAACGGACTTCCTCTGGACATGGACGTTTATGATTTAGCAGAATGGTGCTGTATGGCCGACTTGACCCGTCTTTCTATAGAAAACGGAAATGCACCTGTTGCCGTACCCGACTTTACCCGTGGCAATTGGAACAAAATGGATGGATATCATCATGCTTTCGCTCAATAAAAAGACATGAAATAAATACAGACTTGCATAAAAAGAGAGGTATATTCTGCATCAGGCAGAAATACCTCCCTTTCTTATAATACACAAAGTCACATGAACATGATTGTATAAAAAAGCTCACATTTTATACTTTTGTCAGTTCACCCGTCACCGAATCAATAATAAATCCCCTCACCATAATATCTTCAGGTATTAATGGATGCTCCATAATAGCCCGTACAGTTCCTTTCACCGATTTCTCCGTATCCTCAAAACCATCCAACCATGCTCCAAAATCTACACCACAGAAACGAATCATATCAATGGTTTCCTGCTTGATGCCACGTGCTTTCATGTGTTCTATCATCTCATTACTATTCATGTGACAGGCTCCACAATCAGAATGAGCAACAACCATAACTTCCTTTACACCTAACTCATAAATAGCCACCATCAGACTACGGATTACACTACCAAACGGATGCGAGATAACCCCACCTGCATTCTTGATAATTTTTACATCACCATTCTTGATACCCAAAGCAGCAGGTAACAATTCCGTCAACCGGGTATCCATACAAGAAAGAATAGCTATTTTTTTATCAGGATATTTGTTGGTAATATATTTCTCATACCCCTTGCTCTCAACAAATTTCTTGTTAAACTCTAAAATATCATCTATCATTGCCATAAGTTTTTTTAGGATTCACTACAAACTTACACAAAAATAAAATACGATGACACTTTTAAGATAAATATTTATCGGATGCCAACTTTTCTACCATCCATCAAGGCAAAGATGAACCATACAAGAAAAAGCAAAGAGAACAATGCGTTTCCATACGAAAGAACCAACCCCGTAAATGCTAAAATTGTCATTGGTCTTTTTTCCTTCTCCCCAATTCGGCACGGATACGGCTTAACGACTGTGGGGTAATCCATAAATAAGAAGCGATATGCTTCAGAGGTACATACTGCAACAGTTCCGGATTCTCTTCCAACAAAGTAAGATAACGCTCCTTGGCCCGGGGGCTTCCTCCCGTTATCATCCAACTTTCAAGCCCTAAAAGCTGCTGTTCGAACAATCGTCTTCCAAAATTAGCCAGTTCAACAGATCCGGCATATAATACTTCGAGTTTTGCCTTCGAAATACCATAAAGTTCACTGTCACACATCGCTTCGATAGAAACCAACGAAGCTGTATTTTCCACATATCCCCATGACGAGAAGATGGCCTCCCCTTCAGAAGCAAACCAGACGGAAACATCTACCCCGTCATTAAGGTAATGCCCCCGCCAGATTCCTTTACTTACAATATAGAAGTTTGAGTTCCGCCCGCCTTCCTGTACAAGAAAATCTCCTTTACGAAAAGTGAACTTCTCCATATTATCCAACAACTGCAAGCTCAAAGCTATTGGCAAACTATATTTCTCACAAAACTTCTGTATGAATGCATCCATATATCCACCCGATTAATTACTACAAAAGTAAAAAATCATCTGCGAACCCATTGATGTTTACGATAATAAATTACCATTATTACTAAAAAAGTAAGTATTTCCGCCAAAGGAACCGCCAGCCATATCCCTGGCACCTTCAATAGCAACGGCAAGCCAAATAAACAAAGTACCATAAAAACAAACCCACGCAAAACTGTAATCATCATAGCCGGACGTGCCCGCTCTACACTTTGGAAATAGCCAATGGAAACAATGTTTACAGCAAAAAAAATAAAGCCAGACGCAAACAAAGGCAGTCCCGCCACAGCAATATCGTATGCTGGATAGGAACGATCAATGAACATAGCCACAATCTGATGATTGAACAAAGCTGTTAACGCAAAAAACACAAGTCCGCAGGTCACGGCCGTTCCCAGTGCCAGACGGAAAGCGGAGCGTACCCGCATGGCATCGCCCGCTCCAAAGTTATAGCTTAAAATGGGTTGAGCCGATTGTCCTATAGCATTATATACCATAAATATAATGGGAAAGAAATAACAGGCAATACTGAAAGCAGCCACTCCATCTTCGCCTAAATAATGAATGAACACATAATTACCTGCAAACATCATACAGGCTATGGCTGCCTCGCACAAAAAGGTGGAAGCTCCTAAGTGACACATATATCTCACATTGCGCCAAGTGAGCCGCATACTCTTCTTGCTAAGTTTCACCCGGCAAAAATGAATCACATTTTTTCTGCGACTTAAATAAACTACAATCATTCCGGCTCCCAAAATATAGCCCAGACTGGTAGCCAGCGCCGCCCCCATCATTCCCCATTTGAAAATAAAAATAAATACATAATCCAATAGAATGTTCACCACTGCCGGAATAGCATTACACAACATGGCATAATTAGGAGAACCATCCAAACGGACAAAGAACATCCCTGAACTTAGCAAAGCACTAAATACCAGAAAAGGCAAGAACCAATACATATATTCCACCGCCAAAGGCAACAGACGTTCCGAACTTCCCAACCACACGGCTACTTGTGGAGCAAACAAACATACCACTCCCCACAGCACAGCCAAAAACAAAGAAGAAACCACAACAGCCTGCGTCACATTGATACGAGCAGTTTTCAACTTTCCCTGAGATAAATGAATAGATGCCACCACCGATGCGCCAACACCAAACATCAGTCCGATACCTGTACTTATCAAAAACAAAGGAGCAGTAATATTCACTGCCGCCAATGCGTCACTACCTATCCCTTGACCTACAAAAATACCATCTGTTATCACAAACACAGCCGAAAATACCATCCCCAGCACAGTAGGTATCAGCAATTTCCGAAACAATTTCGGAATTTCCATACTACCAAAATCAATACTATCCTTCATAAACTTCACTTTTTTGTTTAGCGGATGCAAAGATAGAGCGTTATTTCGGAGTAAAAATTACCAAATGGTAATTTCCAACAATTTTTCCTATGAAAAAATTTGTTCTTTTAAAAGATATTCTTACCTTTGCACCCGCTAAACAAAAAGCAACGCCTCTTTAGCTCAGTTGGCCAGAGCACGTGATTTGTAATCTCGGGGTCGTTGGTTCGAATCCGACAAGAGGCTCACTAAAAAAGAAACTGTTTCTGAACATTCAGAAACACTTCTTTTTTTATAAGACAATTCAATTTGAAATAAACCCCACTAATCTTTTAAGAGTGATCCACAGTCTCCTCACATAACATAATTTCTCGGATGAGCCGAAATTTAGAGAGTAAATAAAACTTGAGAAGATAATCCACTATGGTCTATAAAAAAACTCCCTGTCAACATTTCGCCAACAGGGAGTCCGTTAATCATTTATGGGGCAAAGATTACATCATTCCGCCCATACCGCCCATTCCGGGAGCACCCATCGGCATTTCGGGCTTATCTTCTTTCTTCTCGACAATCACACATTCGGTAGTAAGGAACATACCTGCGATAGAAGCGGCATTTTCCAGAGCCACACGAGTAACCTTAGCAGGATCTACCACACCGGCAGCGTGCAGGTTTTCGTAAACATCGGTACGTGCATTGTAACCGAAGTCGCCTTTGCCTTCACGTACTTTCTGTACTACAACAGCACCTTCCTTACCTGCATTGGCCACAATCTGACGAAGCGGTTCCTCGATAGCACGCTTGATAATTTCGATACCGGTTGTTTCGTCTTCATTATCGCCCTTCAGACCTTCCAATGCTTCAGAAGCACGGATGTAAGCTACGCCACCGCCCGGAACGATACCTTCTTCAATAGCTGCACGAGTAGCGCACAACGCATCATCCACACGGTCTTTCTTTTCTTTCATTTCAACTTCAGAAGCGGCACCTACATAAAGAACAGCTACACCACCTGACAACTTAGCCAAACGTTCCTGCAACTTTTCCTTATCATAATCTGAAGTAGTATTCTTTATTTCAGCTTTAATCTGATTGATACGTTCCTGAATGTTTTCTTTTGCGCCGGCACCGTTTACAATAGTAGTATTATCTTTAGAAACAGTTACCTTATCGCAAGTACCCAACATTTCAAGAGTAGCTTGTTCCAACTTCAAACCTTTTTCCTCGCTGATAACGATACCACCTGTCAATACGGCAATATCTTCCAACATCGCTTTACGACGGTCGCCGAAGCCCGGAGCTTTCACAGCACAAATCTTCAACTGAGAACGCAGACGGTTTACAACCAATGTAGTCAAAGCTTCGCTGTCTACATCTTCTGCAATCACCAGCAATGGACGTCCGCTCTGTACAGCCGGTTCCAAAATAGGCAAGAAATCCTTCAAGTTAGAAATCTTCTTATCATAAATCAAGATGTACGGATGTTCCATCACACATTCCATCTTTTCTGTATCAGTTACAAAGTAAGCAGACAAGTAACCACGGTCGAACTGCATACCTTCTACCACACCGATGGTAGTATCCGTTCCTTTAGCTTCTTCGATAGTAATCACACCATCTTTAGAAACTTTACGCATAGCGTCTGCAATCAACTTACCGATAGTAGGATCGTTATTGGCAGAAACAGCAGCCACTTGTTCAATCTTGTCATAATTATCACCTACCATCTCGGCCTGAGACTTGATAGATTCAACCACTTTGGCAACAGCTTTATCAATACCACGTTTCAAATCCATCGGATTTGCTCCGGCAGTAACATTCTTCAAACCTACCCCTACGATTGATTGAGCCAGCACAGTAGCAGTAGTAGTACCGTCACCTGCATCGTCACCTGTCTTTGAAGCAACAGATTTCACCAACTGTGCACCGGTATTCTGAAATGCATCAGCCAATTCCACTTCTTTAGCTACAGTCACGCCATCCTTAGTGATGTGAGGAGCACCGAATTTCTTTTCAATAATCACATTACGTCCTTTCGGACCAAGAGTTACTTTCACTGCGTTAGCCAATTCGTCTACACCCTTCTTCAATTCGTCACGGGCATCAATGTTGAATTTAATATCTTTAGCCATAATTCTATTTACAATTTAATGATTTACAATGTACTATTTAATTATCCCAAAACAGCGAGAACATCGCTCTGACGCATGATAAGGTATTTCTTACCGTCATGTTCCAATTCTGTACCCGAGTATTTGCCATACAATACCTGATCACCTACATGCAACACCATCTCCTCGTCTTTCGTTCCGTTACCTATTGCGACAACTTCACCTTGCAATGGTTTTTCCTTTGCTGTATCAGGAATAATGATACCACCGATTGTTTTTTCTTCCGCAGGAGCTGGAAGAATCAATACTCTGTCTGCTAATGGTTTAATGTTCATAGTTCTTAATTTTTATATGTTATACTTTTAATTATATCAATTATCCGTCATCTTTAAGCAGTGACGCAAAATATCTTGCGAAAAACGTGCCAAACATGAAAAAGGAGAAATTGACAGTTTTATTCTGCCAAATTGGCACAGCTATAACATATCTTTCACTAAAATGGTTTCCTCTTCCCCTGCCATTATCAGTTGCTTTTACGAAATTTATTATTTTTACCTATAAAGATTCATATATAAACCAGTCGGCTACATTCCACAGCGACAGAACAAATCTGAATATAAAGAGAAAAATGTGATTTTTCTTTTTTTTAATATTTCCATAGGACACAAACTATCACTATCTTTGCAAAACCTAATAATTAACCCCTTTAACTATATGGCATTTACGAACAACATTATGATTGTCCGCCACAGATTGCTGACAGAACTTGTAAAATTGTGGAAAAACGGAGAACTGACAACAGACAAAATAGACCGTCTGCCATTAGAACTCAGCCCCCGACGTTCAAAACATGCAGGGCGCTGCTGCGTACACAAAGAACGCGCTGTATGGAAATACAAATCCCTTCCTCTATTGGGGCTGGATATGGATGATGAAACCGATGAGCTCACTCCACTATCCGAATATGCCGCACGTGCTATAGAACGTGCAAACAATGGAAAGCCCAAAGACAACATTATGTGTGTTATAGACGAAGCATGCTCGGCCTGCGTACAGATCAATTATGAAATCACCGACTTATGCCGGGGATGTACCGCCCGCAGTTGCCAGTACAATTGTCCCAAAGGAGCCGTACATGTACATGCTGACACCGGCAAGGCATGGATCGACCATGATACCTGCATCAGTTGCGGCATCTGCCACAAAAGCTGCCCTTATCACGCAATCGTCTATATTCCCGTTCCCTGCGAGGAATCTTGTCCTGTCAAAGCGATCAACAAAGATGAACACGGTATAGAGCATATTGATGAGAATAAATGTATTTATTGCGGTAAATGCATGAATGCCTGTCCTTTCGGGGCCATTTTTGAAATATCCCAGACATTCGATGTGTTGCAACGCATCCGTAAAGGAGAACAAGTGGTAGCCATTGTCGCGCCATCTATTTTGGGACAATTCAGCACAACTATCGAACAAGTATATGGTGCATTCAGACAAATCGGTTTCACCGATATAATTGAAGTAGCACAAGGAGCCATGTCCACCGTAGAACATGAAGCGCATGAACTGATAGAAAAACTGGAAGAAGGACAGAAATTCATGACCACTTCATGCTGCCCGTCCTATATCGAGCTGGTGAACAAATATATCCCCGATATGAAAAAATACGTTTCCGGCACAGGCTCGCCTATGTATTATGCCGCACGTATAGCCAAAGAGAAGTATCCTGATGCAAAAATCGTATTTGTTGGACCATGTGTAGCCAAACGTAAAGAAGCTCAACGTGACGAGGCTGTGGATTTTGTGATGACATTTGAAGAGATTTCCTCTATTTTCGATGCTTTCGAGATTAACCTGGAAATTGTACAGCCATACGCTATGGAATTCTCTTCCGTTCGCGAAGCGCATGGATTCGCACAAGCCGGCGGCGTGATGGGAGCCGTAAAGGCATTCCTGAAAATGGAAGCGGACAAAATCAATGCCATACAGGTATCCGATTTAAACAAGAAGAATATCGGAACATTACGTGCATACGCAAAATCGGGAAAAGCTCCCGGACAGTTCATCGAAGTGATGGCCTGCGAGGGTGGTTGTATCACAGGACCCAGTACTCACAGCGGCAGCAACAATGGAAAACGCCAATTGGTACAGGAACTGGCAAAACAGAAAAAAAACATATTAAAGGTATGCATGAAGCGACTGATTGACAAATTACGTCACTACCATAGCCTGACAGGTGAGGAATATGCCAACCTCCTCTCCTGTCAGGATACCGGCACTTTACTGTATTTACAGCAACAGGCCAGGGAAGTCACTTTGGCACATTTCGGGAATGGGATATTTATCCGCGGACTTATCGAGGTGAGCAACCGATGTCGTAACAACTGTCATTATTGCGGAATAAGGAAAGGAAATACCGCCATTACCCGTTACGCATTAAAGCGTGAAACCATTTTGGAATGTTGCCGTGAAGGATATGCACTCGGATTCCGCACCTTCGTGATGCAAGGCGGTGAAGACCCTGCCTTAACAGATGAATGGATAGAAAAAACCGTTGCCGCCATCCACTGTGAATTCCCCGATTGTGCCATCACCCTTTCATTAGGAGAGAAATCACGGGAAGCATACGAGCGTTTCTTCCGTGCCGGAGCCAACCGTTATCTGCTCCGACACGAAACACACAACGAAGAACACTATAGGAAATTACATCCTGAGGAAATGTCACTAAAGCATCGCCTCCAATGTTTACAATGGCTGAAAGAAATAGGATATCAAACCGGAACAGGAATCATGGTAGGCACTCCGGGACAAACCCTGACACATCTGGTGGAAGATCTGTTATTCATAGAGCAATTCCAGCCCCAAATGATCGGTATCGGTCCATTTATCCCCCATCATGACACACCATTCGGAACAGAGCCGGCCGGAAGTGTAGGAATGACCCTCAAGCTATTATCCCTTTTCCGGTTGATGCACCCGTCCGCCCTGATTCCATCGACCACCGCCCTTGCCACCTTGTCACCGGACGGACGGGAAAAAGGAATATTGGCAGGAGCTAATGTAGTGATGCCCAATCTCTCCCCTCAGGGAGCAAAGAGAAAAATACACCTTGTATGATAACAAAGCAGCTTTCGGCGCCGAAGCAGCCGAAGGTCTACGAAACTTGGCACAACGATTGGAAACAATCGGTTACCGGATATCAACAGATAGAGGTGATTATAATCACTAACCCCTAATAAATATGTATAAAGCAGATTCTAAAATAGCAGAAGAATTCATAGACCATCAAGAGATACTGGATACCTTGGAGTATGCTCACAACAACAAAAGCAATCGTGCCCTGATAGAGCAACTGATTGACAAAGCTGCTCAATTCAAAGGACTGTCCCATCGTGAGGCAGCATTACTGCTGGAATGCGACCAACCGGATCTAACAGAACGCATTTTCCGGCTGGCACAGGAAATCAAACATAAGTTTTACGGCAACCGTATTGTAATGTTCGCCCCTCTATATCTTTCCAATTATTGTGTGAACGGATGCGTCTACTGCCCTTATCATTTGAAGAACAAGACCATAGCACGCAAAAAGCTGACACAAGAAGAGATACGTAAGGAGGTAATTGCCTTGCAAGACATGGGACACAAACGCCTGGCACTGGAAGCAGGAGAAGATCCGTTG
>VOFH01003331.1_pt1 | contig 87166 bp, 124 predicted proteins | sample 5384091 | NCBI WGS metagenome assembly VOFH01 (sample SAMN12384727, study PRJNA508395) | human gut metagenome | isolation source: healthy gut G | host: Homo sapiens
GGGAGATGAATGACGACCTGCATTGCTTGCGCGAACTCGACGGCGCGGCTGCAGAACGCCCGAACCGCGCTCGAAGCTCGAGCATGTCGTCGTAGGAAGATCTGATCGAGCTTGCGGGCGCGCGGCATCCCGCGAGGGTCGGTGGTCGCGACCATAAATCGACATCCAGCAAAGATCTCGCACGTCGGCGTTGATACCCCAGGCCACGGCAGCCGCCGTCGTGTCGGACCCGCCGCGACCGAGCGTGGTGATGTCGCCGTTGGCGTCGATGCCCTGGAATCCGGCGACCACGGGAATGGCGCCGCCCTCGAGGGCGTCAGGATGCGCTCGTTGTGAACGCTTGACGATCTTGGCCTTGTTGTGAATGCCGTCGGTCTCGATTCCCGCCTGACGACCCGTGAAGCTCATGGCCTTGTAGCCGAGCTCGCCGATGGCCATGGCCAGAAGCGTCATGGAAACCTGCTCGCCGGTGGACAGCAGCCGATCCAGCTCGCGTGCCAGGAGGGATCGCTGGTAACCGCGCGCGCCAACCCCATGAGCTCGTCGGTGGTCTTTGCCCATGGCGGAGACGACCGCGACGACCTGATGACCTTGCTGACGCATGCCGACAAGACGCTTCGCGACGTTTTTAATTGTTCGGGGAGGCCACGGAGGTGCCGCCGAACTTTTGCAACGATCAAAGACATGGTGGTTCTTTCTGATTGAATCGATCGGTCTCAGCGTCACATCATAGCAAATATCGAACACGCCGATGAACGCCCGGCGCGAAAAGCACCGATACGCCGAGATGCGGGCAGCGGGACGTTGGTCGCGGGGAACGTCGGCGCCCCTGCTTCGTGGATTGCGGCCGCCCCCAAACGCTGCGCCCGCGGCGTGCGGGGCGATCGCGGCGCACGTCGTCGGCGTTTGCAGCACCTGCTATGCCGACGTCTCCTCGGGCATCTTCAGCATCAGCACGAACCCGATGACGAACAATGCGGCGACCGACAGGACGCCGATGCTCGGTTGCCCGTCACCTGGGTGAACACGCTGACCAAGAAACGTGCCCATGACCGCGGCGAACTTGCCGAAGATGTCAAAGAAGCCGTAGTACTCGTTGGCGCGCTCCTTCGGGATGATCTTGCCGAACTCGCTGCGCGAGAGCGCCTGGATGCCGCCTTGGAACATGCCCACGCAAACCGCCAGGATCCAAAACTCCACGGCGCTGCGCAGGAAAAACGCCGCGAACAACGTGATGCAGAAATACGCGAACACGGCCACGAGCAGCATGCGCTTGGTGCCGAAACGCGTGGACAGGCGCCCGTAGGCGATGGCCGACGGAAACGCCACGAACTGCGTCACCAGAAGCGCCAGAACCAGCTGCACCGAGTCGATGCCCAAATCGGTTCCGTAGCTCGTCGACATCTTGATGATGGTGTGCACGCCGTCGATGTAGAAGAAATACGCCAGCATGAACATGCAGATGCGCTTGTCGCGCACGATGTCTTTGACGGTCGCCCAAAGGCCCGAGAACGTCGAGCGGATGAGCTGCGGGGCGCGTTCCTTGAAATGCGTCTGATGCACATCGCGGATGAGGGGCACCAGAAAGCCACCCACCACGCCGCCGTGATGATGAAGGCTATCTTCATGCCGAGAGCCATATCGATCCCGACCGAAGCGCCGCCGAGCACGACGGCGAGGCTTGCGACGAACGGGATGCACGAGCCGATGTAGCCCCATGCGTAGCCGTTCGAGGAGACGATGTCGTAGCGGTCCTCGGTTGTCGCGTCGACGAGGAACGCGTCGTAGAACACCATCGAGCCGTTGAGCATCACCGAGGCGATCACGTACAGCACGAGGAAAGCCAGCGCATGCTGGGGTATGCCGAGGGCGGCGCACGCCACCGCGCCCGTTCCGATGAAGCCGATGAGGAACTTCTTCTTGTTGCCCTTCAGATCGGCGAGGCTTCCGAGAATCGGCATGAGCAGAGCCAAGATGAGCGACGCCACCGTCTCGGCGTAGCCCCAGGCGACGACCACCGACGAGCCGGGCTCGGCCAAAGACGAGAAGTAAATCGGGATCAGCGCCGTCGAAAGCATGACGAACGAGGAGTTTCCCACGTCGTAGAGAACCCAGCTTCTCTCCTGCTTGCTCAAACCCTTGCGTGCCACGAAGCCACCCTTTCCCGATCGGCCCTAGCCGAATCACCGTCTTTTTGCCGGAGATCATGCCGAAAACGCGCATGAGCCTCCGCCCGTGCGCTATCGTTGCTACCCGGCGACATCGCCGGCGCAACCGTCCGAACGACAACCGGCGCATCCCGCTATTGTATATGATTAGCTACGGAGCACAGGTAAAATCGAGGTCAGACGGGAGCAGACATGCCAGCCATCATCACGCACGACACCTTCGGGCAAGATGTCTACGGAAAGCTCTTCGAGCTCATCGGGGGCTCGCGCGCCGAGGCGGAGGCGTTCCTGCTCGGCAACCAAGGGCCGGATCCCTGTTCTACGCCGTCGCAAACCTGCGCATCACCGCACGCACCGCTCGGATCGATCATGCACGACAAGATGCCCAACGAAACCCTCGTGTCGCTCCGACGCGGCGTCGCCGCCCTGCCCGAGGCCGATCGCGGCATCGGACGCGCCTACGTCATGGGCTTCGTCTGCCACTACCTGCTCGACTCGACCGTGCATCCCTTTTCGTCTACTCCCCAGCAATACGCGCTGTGCGACGCGGGCGTCGAAGGCCTCGACCGCGCAGCGGGCTCGGACGCACGCCGTCATCGAGAGCGAGATCGACGAGGTCGTCCTCAACGTGAAGCGCGGCGAGACCATCGCCACCTTCAACCCGTCCAAGCTCATCCTGCGCGCCGACGACCACACGCTCGACGTCATCTCCGCCCTTTACGCGCGCATGGCCCAAGAGGTCTTCGGCATGACCGTGCCCGCCGACACCTTCAAGGCGACGACCAAGGCGTTTCGCCTTGTGCAGTCGCTGTTCTACTCCCCAAGCGGCCCGAAGCACAACCTCATCGGCCGCATCGAGACCCTGCTGCGCCCGCACTCCTTCTACCGCGCGATGAGCCATCGGAACCAGGCCATCACCACCTCCCCCGTTCGTCAACGACGAACACGCGGCATGGACGAACCCGTTCACGGAGGCCGTGGAAGAAGACAGCTTCTGGGATCTCTACGATCGTGCTCTCGCGAGGGCGATCGCCGTCCTTCCGTCGTCGACAGCCCCCTCTTCGACGTCGAGTGCGCCCGCTCCATCACCGACGACCTCAACTTCTCAGGCGAGGCGACCTACGCGCGCATCGTCGCCGTCGAGGACGCGCGCTAGCCTGCCCCTGCGCCCGCGCGTCCGCGCCACCGAAGATCGAAACCGCATCCGTTGCGCGCCCGCTCCCTCGTCGCGAAGCAGGCGCAACGCCGTTTTCGACGCGCTTCGCCCCGCAGAAGAAAAAACGAGGGGCGCGCCGTGTCGGCGACCCCTCGTCAGGCGAAGCGGATTCGATTCGCTTCCGCGTTACATGTTCTTCAGCACGATGGTGCTGATGATGTCGGCGACGCGCTCGCACGCGTCGCAGCAGCGCTCCATGCGCTCGTAGATGCGCGACCAGACCAGCACGTGCATGACGTCGTCGTTCTCGACCGTGTGCAGATGGCGGATGGCGTTTTTGTACAGCTCGTCGGCCTCTTCCTCGTAGTTGTTGATATCCACGATGAGCTGCTTGAACTGCTTGGATTTCTTGAAGTTGCGGAAGTCGGCCATCGTCGCCTTAAGCGCCGCAAGACTTCTTGATGAGGTCGGCGAACACCGTGGCGTCAGCGGGCAGCATGTGGATGTCGTACATGTACATGTGCTGCAAAACGTCCTCGATGTAGTCGAGCACGTCATCAGCGCGCGCGAGCTCGACCACGTCCTCGCGGTCGATGGGGGCATGAAGTCGGTCGCGGCGTTCTTGAAGATCTCGTGGTTGATCAGATCACCTTTGTGCTCGTAGGAATGGACCGTCTCGATCGAATCGACCAAAGACGCCGCGGCGTCGAAGTGGCCGATGGAGTCGATGAGGCACTCGGACTCCTTGACGGCAAGCGCCATCAACTGCTCGTAGGCGTCGAAGTAATCGTAACGCTGCTTTCTCGCCATGTGTATCTCCTTCGTGGGGGGCTAACTCGTCGATTGAACGTGACTATAAGATGAACAGGAAGAGCTTGGCGCAGGCGTAGCCCCCATAAGGCCGCAGCCGGGAAACGTCAGCACCCAGGTCTTGACCATGTCGATCGCGATGCTCCACTTCACGCCCTTTGGGGTTGTGGGCGGCTCCCACACCCATGATGGCCGTCGTGTTGGTGTGCGTCGTCGAGACGGAAGCCCGCCGAAGGTGGCGAGCGCCAAGCTCACGCGTCGAGAGACTCGCCGCAAACCCTGGAACGATTCGAGCTTGACCATGTTCACGCCGACGCTCTTGATGATGCGCTCGCCGCCGACCGCGGTGCCCACGCCCATGTTGAGCGCGCAGAACACCATGAGCCACACGGGCAGCACCATCGTGCCCTCGGTCCCCATGCCCGCGGCGAGGGCGACGGCCAAGATGAAGATGGACATGAACTTCTGCCCGTCCTGGGCGCCGTGCATGAAGGCGACGCCCGCGCCGGCGGCTATCTGCGCGACGCGGAAGAACCGATTGGCGCGCTGTCGGTCGGCGCGTCTGAACGCGAAGCCGATAACGTGGTAGAAAACCCACCCCAGGCCGAACCCCGAGCAGGGTGGACAGCAGAATGCCGTAGATGACCTTCACCCACTCCGCGCCGTTGACCGCGCCCAAACCGCCCTGCAAGGCGATGGCGGCGCCGGTGAGGCCCGCGATGAGCGAGTGGGACTGGGACGTGGGGATGCCGAAGTACCAAGCGACCGCGCCCCACACGATGATGGAGACCATGGCGGCCATGAGCGCGATGATGGACTGATGGGGGTCGCCCCCGAAATCGACCATGGAGAATATGGTGTGGGCGACGGCCGAGGATACAAGCGAGATGACCAGCAGGCCGAAGAAATTGCAAACCGCCGCCATGATGATGGCATGCCGAGGCTTCATGGCACGCGTCGACACCACCGTCGCAATGGCGTTAGGCGCATCGGTCGCGCCGTTGACGATGATGACGCCGATGTTGAGAAGCGTCACCGCGAACAACAGCGGATTCTGCATCAGTTCAGAAAGGAAGAGTGTCCATTCGATGGTCACAAGAGTCCTCTCGATAGTCGCACGCAACAGCAGTCAAGCAAAACGCATCCAAGTTTAACAGGATGCTTACATGGTAAAGAGTATCGCCGCTGTTTTTTTACGCAGATGGTCGTGCTGTCTTGTAAAACTTTTGTAAAAAGCAGCGCGAGGGCGCGCCCGCGCCTCGCGGAAGCGCCCGCAACTACCGCAAGGCTCCGAACCGGGCGAAAACGCGCCGGCGCGTCCGCGCCGATGGTGGTCAGGTCGTTGTGCCCGGGCAGCACGGCGACGTCGTCGGGCAGCTTGGCGAGCTTTTTTTCATCGAGGCCGCCATCTCGGAAAGCGATCCGCCCTCGAAGTCGGTTCGACCCGTCGCGCCCGCAAAAAGCGTGTCGCCCGAGACGAGCACCGGCAAGCCGCCGGCATGGTTGCCGAACTGAGGGACGCACAGAAGGCAGATCGAGCCTTTCGTGTGCCCCGGGGTCTCGACGACCTTCCACTCCATGGCGCCGACGCGCACAACGTCGCCGTTCTCGACGAGGCGATCGACCTTGCAGGGCGCGGGGATCCCCTGCGGCCCGCCTCAACCGCCGCTCGACCAAAGCGAGCATCCGGCTTCGAGGCGATGACCTGCAGGCGCCCGTGGCCTCGCGCAGCTCGGCCGCCGCCCCGATGTGATCCCAATGCGCGTGCGTGATCACGATCGCGTCGAGCTTGGCCCCGTCGAGGGCCTGTAGGATCCGACTTGAGTCGCACGACGGATCGACGACCAGGGTCCCCTTCCCGTCGGAGATGATGTAGACGTTGTTCTCGTAGGGGCCGAGAACCAGATATTCGACGTCGACGCACAAGCCCCTGCACTTCGTACATGTTTCACCGTCCTTTCGGCGGCGCCCCGAGCGATCTCGTGCGGAGACGCCGCGATACATTCAACCGCGCGCTCGAGGCAACCCGAGATCAGCGCTTGCGCAGCGTCTGCCCCGCACCATGCGATGCGCGTCGAAAACCCCTTCGAGATCCGCGAGGCTCTTGATGAGGCGGTCGATCGCCGCCAGGTCGGAGACCTGGAACAGAAAGCGTCATCTCGACCATGCCGTCCCGGTGCGTGTTGGTCGTGCAGGAAAGCACGTTGGTGCCCGTTTCCGAGAACACGCGGGTGACGTCGAGCAGGAGGTTGGTGCGGTCGATCCCCTCGATGTACACCTCGACCTGATACGAGCTGGCCGAAGGCGTGCCCTCCCACGATACGTCGATGATGCGCTCGGGCTCTTTCTTGAGCTCGATGGCGTTGGGGCAGTCGGCCCGGTGCACCGACACGCCGCGGCCGCGGGTCACAAACCCCAAGATGTCGTCGCCGGGCACGGGGTTGCAGCAGCGCGACAGGCGCACGAGCACGTCGTCGACGCCCTTCACCACGATGCCGTTGGCGGGTGGGTCTCGTGGCGCTTCGGGCGCTTCACGCTCGTCAACATGGGCGCCATGATGCCGGTGGAGGAAGCCGACACGCCCAGATCGGGCTTCTCCGCCTCCGCCGTCCCCTTGTCGACGAGGATCTTGAGCAGGCGGTTCGCCACGTGCTGGGCGCTTTCCTTGCCCGTGCCGAGCTGGACGAACATGTCGTCGGGGTCGTTGAAGCCCATCGCCTCGGCAACCGACTTGATGGCGCGCATGGATTGCGCGCTCGAGATGCCCAGGCCGTGCTTGCGCATCTCGCGGGCGAGCTTGTCGCGACCGAGCTGCAGATCGTCGGAACGGCTCACCTTCGAGAAGTACGAGCGGATCTTGCTGCGCGCCGAGGGGGTCTTCACGATGTTCAGCCAGTCGCGGGAGGGGCTCGCGCTCTTCTGCGTGAGGATGTCCACGCGGTCGCCCACCTGAAGCTGGTAGGACAAGGGCACGATGGAGCCGTTCACCTTCGCGCCGACGCAGTGGTTGCCCACCTCGGTATGGATGGCGTAGGCGAAATCCACCGGCGTCGCGCCCGCGCGCAAGCTCATGGCCTCGCCCTTCGGCGTGAAGACGAACACCTCGGACTCGTCGAGGTCCATCTTGAGCGATTTCAGGAACTCGCGGGAATCCTCGGTCTCGTCCTGCCAGTCGACCATCTCGCGCAACCAGGCGAGCTGCGTGTCGAGCGCGCTCGCGCTGACCTTGCCGCCGGATTCCTTGTAGCGCCAATGCGCGGCGACGCCGTACTCGCTGGCGCGGTGCATCTCCTCGGTGCGGATCTGAACCTCCAGGGGACGGCCCGCCGGCCCCATCACCGTGGTGTGCAGCGACTGGTACATGTTGAACTTGGGCATGGCGATGTAGTCTTTGAAGCGACCCCGGCATCGGGTGCCACAGCGTATGCACCGCGCCGAGCGCCGAGTAGCAGTCGCGCACCGATTTCACGATGATGCGCACGGCGATGAGGTCGTAAATCTCGGAGAATCCCTTGCCCTTCTTCGTCATCTTCTGGTAGATGGAGTACAGATGCTTCGGACGTCCCATGACCTGGGCCTGGATGCCCACCTTGCCCCTCTCGTCGCGGATGATGGCGATGACGTCGGCCAGATACGCCTCGCGTTCCGCGCGGCTTTCGGTGACCATGCGCGAAACCTGCTTGTACTTGTTGGGCTCCAGGTAGAAGAAAGACAGGTCCTCCAGCTCCCACTTGATGGAGTTGATGCCAAGGCGGTGGGCGATGGGGGCGTAGATCTCCAGCGTCTCGCGGGACTTGAAGATGCGCCGATCCTCGCGCAGGGCCGCCAGTGTGCGCATATTGTGCAGACGGTCGGCCAGCTTGATGAGGATGACGCGGATGTCCTTGCACATGGCCACGAACATCTTGCGAATGGTGGCCGCCTGCTCGTCGGTGAGCGACTCCACCTCGATGCGGGTGATCTTGGTGACGCCCTCCACCAGCTGCCTCACCTGGTCGTTGAACTCCTGCTCGACGTCTTCGGGCGTGACGTCGGTGTCCTCGACGGTGTCGTGGAGCAGCGCCGCGCACAACGTGTCGACGTCCATGCGCAGGTCGGCCAAGATGATGGCGACCTCGATCGGATGCAGGATGTAAGGCTCGCCGCTCTTTCGCGTCACTCCTTTGTGCGCCGTGTTGGCGAAGTCGAACGCGCGCTCGAGAATCGCCTCGTCATCTGCATCGAGATACGTCGCGGCCATGGCCTCCAGGTCCGAAAACCGCTCCTCGGGGGTCTTCATCCCATGATCGGTCTCCGATCGCTGCATGCCGGGAACCACCGAACGCTCTGCGACGTAAGGCTGTCCGAGCATGAGATCGACGGTCTGCTTCACCGCGCTGCCCCGCAGCGCCTCGCCGAGCATCTCTTCGTGCTTGCGGTCGTTTGCCATAACGTCTCCTCCCCAGGCTCAGCGTCCGTCGCGCCAACGGCGCGGGACGATCGGGTGCGACACGCGAACGATCAGGCCCTGAGGGTCGATCGCCAAAGCCCAGTCGCGGAAATCTTTGAACACGTCGCGCTCGTCGAGCCCTTCACGATAGCGCACGGAATCGGCGAGGTCCACTTTCGACGCCTCTTCGTTGACGCGGATCCAACGGGTCGCCTGCCCCGCATTATAGGATACGCGCGTGTCGATGAGCCCCAGCTCGCGGAACACCGCCACCCCGCATGCCGCCGACGCCGGGGCGACGGCGCGGACGTCGTCGCTTGCGAGCTCGGCGAGATCCCCGTTGCCCATGCAGAAGAAGTCCCCGGGGTCTGCCGCTGCAGCGTGCGAAGACGGCGGTACACCTGCGCCATGACGTCGTGGTCGGGCGTCGCGTCGGACAAGATGCGCTCGTTGAGGGCGACGTCCCCGCGGCCGTAGAGCAGATGAACCGTCGCGGGCTTGCCGTCGCGCCCCGCGCGGCCGCTCATCTGGTTGAACTCGACCTCGTTGAACGGCAGGTGGTAGAGCACCACGTGCCTGATGTTGGGGATGTCGACCCCTTCACCGAACGCGGAGGTCGCGACGAGGACCATGAGGTCGTCGTTGCGGAACAGATCCTCGATCATCTTGCGTTCGCGACGCGAAAGGCCCGCGTTGTAAAAGCCGATGAGGCCCGCGAGCTGGGGGACGCGGCGGCGCAGCATGCGCGCCAGCGCGACCGACTGCTCGCGCGAGTTCACGTAGACGACGGTTTCTCGCCCGCGGCGATCAGGTTCGCCAGGTAATCGTCGCGGTTCCTGATGTTTCGCTGGTCGTCGAGAAGCAGGTTCTCGCGCGCCGTCTCGTCGATGACGCTGTCGGACAGCGGCAAGGTGGCGTCGATGTCGCACGCGACCTCGTCGGGAGCGGTTGCCGTCACGGCCAGCACGGTCGGCTCGCCCAAGCGGGCGATGGCCATGCCGAGCCGCGTGTAGGCGACGCGCTGCCCCGCCTTCGCCAACCCGATGTGATGCGCCTCGTCGACCACCACGAACCCGATGCGCCGGCTCGCGGCGATCTCATCGACATGGCAGCACAGGTACTCGGGCGTGGTCAGCACGATGTCGAGCGTCCCGTCGGCGAGGCGCTCGTACACGCGGCGACGCTCCTCGGGCGGGGTCTCGCCGTTGAGCACCGCGCAGGTGATCCCGAAGCGGTCGAACGCGCGACCGAGATGAAACGCCTGATCGGCGATGAGGGCGCGCAGCGGGTAGACGAACAGGCTCGCCTCGCCCGCGGTCAGGGCGCGCAGGGCGGCGAACACCTGAAACGTCAGGGACTTGCCCGCCCGTCGCCATGACGGCGAAAGTCGACTGCCCCGCGCGAAGCCGATCGAGGATTTCGCGCTGCGAAGGATGCAGCGAGCGCTGCCCGATGATGGCCGACACGATGGCCCCCTCGAGCGCCTCGGGATTCTCGCGGGCAAGCTGCTCCCACCGCGCGCGGTTCGCGCGATGCTCCTCGTCGCGGCACGCCGCCTCGTCGCGCGAGGCCCTCCGCCCGTCGGCTTTCGCGCAAAGCGCCTCGTCGCTTTCGGCGTACAAGCCGTCGAAGAAGGCGAGCGCCTCGGGGTTCAGGCACGCCTCGAGCGCGCCGCACGAGCGCGCCGGGGAAAGCGTTTCGAGCATGGCCTTCACCGAGCGCCTGCCGCGCCATTCGTCGATCTGCACGGAGAAAGCGGCGTCGACGACGGAATCGTTATACAGAAGCGTGTCGATGTAGCCGCAGTGGAACATGATCCCGTTGATGGAGCATCTGCCGTTGGAGAGCGTGCAGGAGAAGTGGTTCTTCTCGGCTCCACGGCCCGCGAGTTGACCAGGGTCACGTTGCGGGCGAGAAACGTCGGAACGGGGTTTTCCTGGCCGAACGGAGCGAGCATGTCGAGCATGGCGACGGTGTCGAGCGTGAGCTCGTCGAGCTCGACGCACGCGTCGACGTCGACCATGGGGCGAAAATCGCGCTCGGGGAGCTTGTCCATGTACGCGCACAGGCGCTCGGCGAACGCGGCGAGGTTCTTGGCGGCAAGGTCACCCCCCACAGCCGCCCCGTGGCCCCCGAAGCGCGTGAGCAGGTCCGACGTCGACTCGACCGCCTCGAACAAATTGACCGACCCGACCGAACGGCCCGACCCGCGAGCCTCGTCGCCGTCGATGGAGAACAGAAGCGTCGGGACGCCGTAGGCGCTCACCAAGCGGCTCGCGACGATGCCCTTGACCCCTCGTGCCACCCCTCGCCCGAAACCACGAGGGCGCGCTGGCCGTGATACACCTTCGCCGCCTGCTCTTTGGCGATCTCCGACAGCTCCGCCTCAATGGCGCGGCGCTGGTCGTTGACGCTTTCGAGCTTCGACGCGAGAGAACACGCCTCGTCGAAGTTGTCGCTCATCAAGAGGTCGAGCGCAAGCTGGGCATCCCCCATGCGCCCTGCCGCGTTCAAACGCGGGATGAGGGAGAAGCTGAGGTTGCTCGCCGTCAGCGCCTTGCCGGCCGCCCCCGTCGAGCCGAGCAGCGCGGCGACGCAGGGACGCGGGTGCTCGTTCATGTTGGCGAGTCCCTCCGCCACCAAGGCGCGGTTCTCCCCCACCATGGGCATGAGGTCGGCCACCGTTCCCAGCGTAGCCAGATCGGTGTAGGAGCGCCAAAGATGCGGAAAGCCCATGCGCGCGCCAAGCGCCTGCACCAGCTTGAGCGCCACGCCGACGCCGGCTAAAACGCTGCTCGCACAGCCCTCCCCCATCTTCGGATCGGCCACGGGAACGCCCTCGGGCACGAGATCCGCGGCCTCGTGATGATCGGACACCGCCACGCCGACGCCATCGGCCACGATGGCCGCAACCTCCTCCTTGCAGGCGATGCCGCAGTCCACCGTGACGATGAAGTCGGGCGCGAGCTTTTTCACCCGCTCGTAAGCCGCCGCGGTAAGCCCGTAGCCCTCGTCGAAACGCCGGGGGGATGAACGGGGTCGCGAAACCGCCGAGGGCGCGCAAACCGCGGGTGAGCACGGTGGTGGCCGAGATGCCGTCGAGGTCGAAGTCGCCGAAGACGACGACGTGCTTGCGAAGGCGCACCGCCTCCTCGAGCGCGTCGACGACGCCCTCGAGGCCGGGATCTCGTAGGGATTGCGCCAATCGCGCTCGAGCGAGGGCCTGAGAAACTCATACGCCTTCTCGGCCGTGTCGATGCCGCGCGCGGCAAGCGTCGCGGCGACGAACCGGGAAGGGCAAGATCGTGTTGAAGCCGCCTGATCGACGCCGGGTCGGACGGCTTGATGTTGAACTGGGCAGACATGGCGAACACTACCTAACGTGCTGAATCTTCTTTTTTCACGTGGTATTTTCTCATATTCGCATGAAGCTGTCATAGAGAAGGCGCCGGCGGCGGCGCGGACGGCTCTGCCCGCAACGCCGTCCGCCCGCATCTGGCAAAGCTACGAGTACATGCGGAAATCGCGCATGAGCTCCTGGCGGTTCGCGCAGCCCGTCTTCTTCAGGATGTTGTGCACGTGCACCTTCACCGTCGAGAGGGCAAGGCTCAGCGACGTCGCGATAGCCTGGTTGTCCTTGCCGCTCAGCACAAGTCCGAGCACCTCGCTCTCGCGCGCCGACAGGCCGTAGCGCGAGGAGTACGCGGCGAGCCCGCTTTCGATGAAGTTGCCCAGACGCTCGGACTCGTTGGCGGGAGGGGTTTTGAAATGCAGGGCGAGCAGCTTGAAGCAGCGTATGCAAACCGCCGCCGCGCACCAGATCATGAGGATGTTCTCGAAGAAGTTCCTCTCGGGAAAGAAGGGCACGGCTCCGCTTTGGATGAGCTCGGGGTCGATGATGAGCATCGTGAAGGCGTTTTTCACGATGATGGCGATCCCCAAACCCAAGCGCCTGCGTAGAAGATCTTGTGGCGCCACATTCTGCTTCGCTCGGCGGGGTCGTCGGCTGAAAGGTAACGCGCGCCGACGTACCCGAGAATCCAAAACAGATAGACCCCGCGCATGCTGTAGAACATGAACTCGTGCAAGCCGCCCGGGCTTCGCGAAGAAAAACGTCGCGAGGCTTCCCACCGCGAACACCACGCGGGGCCCCATAGGAGCAAATCGCGCCTCTCTTCGAACTGAACGCAGATGAAAAGCCACAGCGCGGTGAACGTGCCCCACCCCGTCACGATGGAGGCGAGCGGCGAGCCGATGAAGTAGACGAACTCGACCTGATCGAGCGATCCGCGCAAGATGAAGTCGTCTTGGAACACCAAGGCGACGTCGAGAAAGTAGCAGAAGAAGCCGACGCACGCGAGCACCATGCCGCGGTTGCGGGCGACAAGATAGGACGACAAGCACAAAGCCGAGGGCCATGATGCTGACCAGCATGATGGCCAACGTGTAATAGAAAAGAGCGAGCACGCCCATGCTCCCTCATCCTCCCGCTCGGTCGAATGGTAGGTGCCTAGTTTAAACGACTTCGGGGCATCTTCGGGTAACCGCTCGTCAAAAATGCCCTGACCTGCATAAACGCACGACTAAACCCATGTTACACCTAGGGTGTACCCTCATTACATATCGTCTTTAACATCAACCTGGGTTTATATTCGGCGCAAGGGACGTTGTCAAAACATAGCGGAGAAAGAAAATCAAAGGGATATTCCGCTGTCACAACGAAATCAACGGTCAAAGGAGGCGACATGTCAGCAGACGCAACGGCAGCCGTACAGGACGCGGCCCCACCCGAGAACGGCGCAGACGGGAAGAAAAAGAAGAAGTTCCACCTCTCCTTCCCACGGCGTTCACCATCTTGTTCTTCATCACGATCATCGCCGTCATCGCAACGTGGTTCATCCCCGCCGGTCAGTATTCGAAGCTCGTTTACCTGCCCGATGCCGAAGTGTTCCAGGTAACCGAGCCGACCGGCGAGGTTCGAACCATCGAAGGCACCGAGGAGGCCTTCCGCGCTGACGAGGAACTCGCCGAGATGCAAATCGACGTCAACCAGCTGCTCAGCGGCGCCATCACCAAGCCCATCTCCATCCGGGCACCTACATGGAGCTCCCCTCCAAGCCGATGGGCATCACCGACATCACGGCCGCGATGGTCAACGGCACCATTAACGGCGTCGACATCATGGTGTTCATCTTGGTGCTCGGCGGCCTCATCGGCGTCGTGAACGCCTCAGGGGCGTTCGAATCGGGTTTGGTCGCCCTCACCAAAAAAGACCAAGGGCCGCGAGTTTCTGCTCGTGTTCCTCGTCAGCACCCTTATGGTGCTCGGCGGCACCACCTGCGGCCTCGAGGAGGAGGCCGTCGCCTTCTATCCGATCCTCGTGCCCATATTTCTCGCGCTGGGCTACGACTCCATCGTCTGCGTCGGCGCGATCTTCCTCGCAGGCTCCATGGGCACGACGTTCTCGACCATCAACCGTTCTCCGTCGTCATCGCCAGCAACGCCGCAGGCGTGGCGTGGACGGAGGGCATCGAGTGGCGCGTCTTCGGCTGCATCGTCGGCTGCATCGTCGTGGTGTCCTACCTTTACTGGTATTGCCGCAAGATCAAGAAGAACCCCGCCGCTTCGTACACCTACGAGGACCGCGAGCATTTCGCCAAGCTCTACGCGGTGCACGACTCCAACTCCACGAGCATCCCGTCGTTCAACTGGCGACGCAAGGTCATCCTCGTTCTGTTCGTCCTCGCGTTCGTCCTCATGGTGTGGGGCGTCGTGAGCCAAGGCTGGTGGTTCCCGCAGATGGCAGCCTCGTTCCTCGCCGTTGCCATCATCGCCATGTTCCTGACCGGCCTCGATGAGAAAAAACCGTGGTCGACGCCTTCATCAACGGCGCGTCCTCGCTGGTCGGCGTGTCGCTCATCATCGGCCTCGCCCGCGGCGTCAACATGATCATGGAAGACGGCCTGATCTCCGACACGCTGCTCTTCTGGGCGTCGAACGCCGTCAACGGCATGGAGGGCCCGATCTTCATCCTCATGATGATGGTCATGTTCTTCCTGCTCGGATTCATCGTTCCGTCCTCCTCCGGCCTCGCCGTGCTGGCCATGCCCATTCTGGCGCCCCTGGCCGACACCGTCGGCATCGACCGCTCCATCGTCGTGTCCGCCTACAACTGGGGCCAGTACGCGATGCTCTACCTCGCACCGACCGGCTTGGTCATGGCGACGCTCACGATGCTGGACATGAAGTACACCCACTGGCTGAAATTCGTTCTGCCGATGGTCGGATTCCTGTTCGTGTTCGGCGGAGCCCTGCTGGTGATCCAGGTCATGGTAGGAGCTTAAAACCTCGGCCTCCTCGCCGCATCCTCGCGGCGAGAGCCCACCCGACACCTCCCCTTCTTTTGCGGCGGATCGCTTCCCTTGGCGGTCCGCCCTTTTCGGGGGGCTTCGGGCAACCGCGGGCCCGCACCGCGGAAGGACCCCGTCTTGGCGCCTGCGCGCTTCGGGCGAAAAGGCGGACGGCCTGATCCGCTCTGACGACGCCGCGCTCCACGGCCCCGGCGGCCACGCGCTCCACGGCCCCGGCGGCCACGCGCTCCACGGCCCCGACGACCGCGCGCCCCACAACCCCGGCAGCTGCGGTCCGCGGCCCCTGCGGCAGCACCGCCCTTGCAGCCGCAGGTCCACGGCCCTGGCAACCGCAGGTCCGCGGCCCCTGCAACCGCGCGCCCGCAGCCCGCGCGCGTTTCCCGACCCCTCGGTTCCCGTTTTTTACGAAATGTATCGAGCGGACGCCGCATCACGCGCCCGCAGCCCGCAGCGGGAGCCGCCCGTCCGCCCGAGCCCACGCGTTTCCCCAGGTCGCCGACGCGCGATCGCGAAGCGAGGCGTCCGCCGCGGACGCACGCGGATACATTTCGTAAAATATCGGAATCGCAGAGGGCGAATTCGCGCACTAAAAAGGCGCACGGGCAAACCCCGCGCGCCTCGTCCATCAGCTCGAACCGAAACGGATCCTCCCGCTTAGCCCTTAAGCAACCCCTCCGCCTCCATGTAGGCGTGAAGGTCCTCCTCCCACGTGGGGATCTTCGCGCCCACCATCTCGAGCATGAGGCTTTCAAGCACCACGTTCTCCGCCGTCTTGGGATCGGTCTCCGGCACAAGCACCGTGTTGGGATCGTAACCCGCGACTCAAGATCTTCGCGGCGAACTCGTAGCGGCTCGCACGTCCCCGGGGCGTGATGTGGAAGGTGCCCTTCGCGTTGCGTTCGATCGCCTTCATCAGAAACTCCACGTAAGACGCCACGCTCGTCGGGGCGGCGTACTGGTCCATCCGGCGACGTACTTCTCCCCCGCCGCCGCGGCGTCGAGGATGTCCTTCATGCGACCGCTGTACGCATGGTAGATCCACGAAGAGCGCACGATGATATGGTCGGGCGTGGTGTTGCGCACCATAAAGCTCGCCTGCGCGTTTGGTCTTGCCGTAGGGGGTGTCGGGCTGCGGCTCGTCGAACTCGTTGACGGGCTCCTCGAGTTTGGAGGCGTACACGTCGTCGGAGGAGATCTGCACGATGGTCGCACCGATGGTGTTGGCGGCCAAAGCCACGTTGCGAGCGCCGAGCGCGTTCACCTCATACGCTTTGATGCGATCGGAAAGGCTCGTGGCATCGCGGCGGATGCCCGCGCAGTTGATCACCACGCCGGGCTGAACCTCCTCGGCGAACGCCTCCAAACGCTCGGGATCGCACACGGAGACCTCGGAGTTCGTCCCCAAAACGGTGAAGCCCGCGCGCTCCATGCGCTCGCACACCACGCTGCCGAGAAAACCCGAGCTTCCCGTGACCCACACGACGTTTCTATCGCTCATAATCGTCCACCTTTCTGGTGATTTCGTCTCGTCAGGTTCGAATAGCCGCAACGGCGCCTATTGCCGCCCCTCGGAATCCTCCGCGGAGCCGAGGGGTTTCGACGGGCGCGCCTTGCGCAGGCAGCGGCTCGGCCGCGCGCTTTTGCGCGCGATCGCCAGCCTGAAGGCCGCACATCGCCGCGATGACGACCGCGCCGGCGATGTCGCTCGCCGCGCCAGGGATCATCATGCCCAGACCGCCCGCCGCCAAGACGATGCGGAACACGGGGTTGAGATGGTGATGGAACAGCGTGTTGGTGAGGGCGCACTGCAAGCCGAACACGCCGATCAGGGCCGTGAGGGTGTTCGATATCACCGCGACAGCCGTCACGTCGTCGCCGACCAGAAGCAGCACGGGGCTGAACGCGAAGATGTAGGAACCACGAACTTGGCGATGCCGAGCTTGGTTGCGTTGACCGCCGTGGCCATCGGACGCGACTTCGCGATGGCGCTCGCCGCATACGCGGCCAAAGCCACGGGGAGGCGTGATGTCGGCGGCGATGCCGAAGTAGAACACGAAGAAGTGCGCGCAGATGGGATCGATGCTGAGCTGCATGAGAATGGGCGCGCAGGTGGAGGCCATGATGCAGTAGTTGGCCGTCGTGGGCACGCCCATGCCCAGGATTAAGCAGCAGATCATGGTGAAGACAAGGCCGATGATGACCATGTCGCCCGCCATGAGCACGATGACGTTGATGATGGTCGAGGCAAGACCCGTCACCGTGATGCAACCCGCGATCATGCCCGCCATGGCGCACGCGACCGCGACGGCGATGCAGTTCTTCGCGCCGGCGGCGAATGCGTCGACGGCCGTGAGGAGGGCGATCTTCACCGTTTCGAAGAGAACCTCGCCAAAGCCCTCGCCCTCGGCGCGATCATGCCAGTTGTTGATGAGGAAGTGGATGAAGCCGATGAGGAACGCGCAGCCGATGGAGATGGCGGCTGCAGACGCCATGGTGCGCGTGCCCGAGGACACGAGCCACACCAGAAGAACCAGCGGGATGATGAGGTAGCAGTTCTTCAGCAGGTACGCGCCAGTCGGAAGCTCCTCGCGCGGAATCCCCTTCAGATCGAGCTTCTTCGCCTCCAGGTGCACGGCGATGAAGATGCCCGCGAAATACAGCAGCGCGGGCACGATGGCCTTGGTGGCTACCTCAAGATAGGGAATGCCCATGTACTCGGCCATAAGGAACGCCGCCGCGCCCATGATCGGGGGCATCATCTGCCCGCCTGTGGAGGCCACGGCCTCGACCGCGCCCGCGAAGTGGGGCGTGTAGCCGACCTTCTTCATCATGGGAATGGTGACCGAGCCCGTGGTCACGGTGTTTCCAACCGAAGATCCCGACACCATGCCGCACAGGGCCGACGAGATGACCGACACCTTCGCCGCGCCGCCGCTCGACCAGCCCGCGATGCGGTTGGCGAACGCGATAAAGAAGTTCGCGATGCCCGTGCGCTCCAGGAACGCGCCGAAGATGATGAACAGGACGATATAGGTGTAGCAGACGTTGATCGGGGTGCCGATGACGCCCGAGGTGGTGTAGAAAAGCTTCTGCACGATCTTGCGCAACGAGTTGTACAAATCCCCGCTCGAAGACGACGACAGCTGCCAATAGAAGGCGTAGACGACAAGGCAGCCCACCACGATGATGATGGGAAGGCCCACGCAACGGCGGCACAACTCGACCAGGACGATCGTGCCGATCACGCCGAGCGCCACATGGAACGGCTCGATGCGCGCGCCCATGAGCAGGATGTCGGTGGCGTTCTGCGCGAAATAGAGGAACGATCCCGCACCTGCGACCATCAAGACGACGTCGTACCACGGAATGCTGTTGACTTTATGCCCCTTCTTGCGAGCGGGGTAGATGATGAATCCGATGATGATGACGCAGGCGAGGAAGCGCGCCAAGCGGGCCTCCGCCTGCTCTGTCGAGGTGAGCGTCACCACGAGGCAGTACACGGAGAACAGCACCATGATGGCGGTCACCACGACCTTCGGGATGCCCTCCCAAACACGCGTGTTCGACTCTTTGTCGTACTTTTTCATGACCTCGTCGACATCGACCTCGTCCCCTGCGACGCCCGGTGGCGAGAACGTCGTGATCCTCTTCGATCTTGACCTCGGCTATTTTCTTCTTCAGAAACGCCATGCACCCCCTCCCTTGCTCACTCTTTCGAAACGTTAAGCCTGCAGGAAACGCAATGCGTGCGTCACCTTGCAGACTTAAACCGAGGGCCGCGATCATCTCGCGACCCCTCGCCATCGGGACATCTCGGATTATCCGCTCGCCGTGCGGCGTTATTTCGAAGTCACCTCGATGCCCCCTGCTCGGCATAGTACTTCACAGCGCCGGGATGATAGCCCACGGTGGTGATGCCGGCGGCATCCTCGAGAACAAGCTCGTTGTACTTCGCGTGAGCGGAAGCGTTATCCTTCGCGCCATCGAAGATGGACTTGGTCAGGCCGTAGATCGCCTCCCTCGGAGAGGCTGTCGTTGGCGATGACCACAGCGCCCACGGAAACCGTGGTCACGTCGGACTCGAGGCCGTACGTGCAGCGGGGATGACGGCCTTGGCGTAGTACGGGGAAGCCTCGAGGAGCTTGGCCACATGCTCGTCGTCCATGGAGCCCAGGTAGGCGGTCTTGGTGGTGGACAGGTCGGTGATGGCGGTGGTGGAGCGCCCGCCACGATGAACGCGGCGTCGATCTTGTTGTCCTTCAGGGAGTCGGCGGAATCGGCGAAGGACTGGTACACCGGCTTGATGTCGTCGAGGGTCATGTCGTAGGCGGCCAAGACGTCGACTGCGTTGAAGTACACGCCGGAGCCGGCTGCGCCGACGGAAACGTTCTTGCCGGCCAGATCGGCGACGGTCTTGATGTTAGGATCGCAGGTCACGATTTGCACCTGCTCCTGATACAGGTCGGCGACGATGGAGAAGTCCTTGTACGCGCCATCCTTCTCGAAGATGTTGGTCCCTCGTAAGCGTAAGCCAAGACGTCGGACTGGCAGAACGCGATGTCCGCGTCGTCGTCCTGGAGCGCCTGAACGTTGGCCTGCGAGCCGTTGCCGGAAAGCGCGGTGACCTTCACGCCGTAGTCGCCGTTGGAAGCGTACTGCGCGAGCACGTTGCCGTAGGCGTAGTAGGTGCCGGATTCACCGCCGGTGACGAAGCGAACGTTGGTCGTCTCGCCGGCAGCGGCGCCGTCGCCCTCGGATTTAGCGGCATCGCCCGAACCGCCGCATGCGGTCAGGGCAAGCGCCATCGCGCCGGCCAGCGCGAAGGCTGCAAGCGCCTTGAACTTTTGCTCATGTTCTCTCCTTCTCCTGTCGAGAATCAAACGTCAGCCGAAAGCAGCCCCGCCGCCGGAAACCCGCTCACGATCCGCAAGCGGCCCCTCCGCATGCGCAGCGGCGGGCCAACGCTTGCCATTGGCGTGCATTTTACACACATATCGCCATCAATTTATCCACATAATAACTTTAATACTGATTTTTTCGGTAATATTACGAAAAAAGATTGTATATGAGGCGCTTTGAGGAGATGCACATGGCACTTGAGTCGTGGGGTTGGTTCGTTCAGCTTGTCGAAAGCGGCACGTTCACCCGAGCGGCCGACGAGCTCCAAATCCCGCAGCAGACGCTCAGCGGGCGCCTCGCCTCCCTCGAGCGCGAGCTCGATGAGTTGCTGGTGCGCGGCGTGCCGCTTGCCACCACGCGCGCGGGCGGGCGTTCTTCTCGTACGCCCGCGAGCAGGAAGCCGCCCGCACGCGCATGCTCAGGCAGGTGAGCGAGGTGACCATCGGCGGATCGGGCGAACTCAAAGTGGGCATTTCGAACTTGCGCGGCCGCGTGCTCATGCGCATGTGATCAGGCAGTTCCACAGCAGCCTTCCAACGTGCGCATCAAGTTGATGGAGGGCACCAACGAAGAGCTCATCGGAGCTTGCGGAACACGGCGAAGCCGACGTGGCCGTCGCGTGCTTCGGCAGCGGCATCCGGCGTTTCGGTGCGCCCGCTTTATCGCGAGGAGGTGGTGCTCGCCATCGATCCCGCCCTGCTCGAAAGCGTCACAGGCGTCGGCGCAGCGCGCGATCGCGACGATCGAGGCGGGAAGGGCTCGAAAAGCCTGGCCTCCTGCCCGTTTCTGCTCGAGCGCATCGACGATATCTCCGGGCGCGTCGCACGCCACGAGCTGCAAAGCGCCGGCATCAAGCCTGTCGGCTTCTGTGGAATCCTGAGAACATGATGACGCTCCTCTCCGCTGTGCGCGGCAGGGCTTGGCGGAGTGTTCTGCCCGACCAACATGCTCGACGAGACGAGCAACCTGACGAAGGACCTGGTGCGCATCAAGCTTTCGGACGAAGCGTGCTATCAGATCAGCATCGGAACGCCGAAAGGCTCCGCCCTCGGCTTCCCGCCCAGATGTTCTGAGGACATCCTCGGCTCCCTGTACGGCCAATCAGACGGAGCGGCGGCATAGCGCCCGCCCGCCACCGCCCTGCGCGTAAGGCGCGCTTTACGCATTAGGAAACGAAGACGATGCCCTGCTTCGCTCGCGCTATCATGTACCAATCATGAAACGTGATCCCTTAGGAGGCATCATGGAAACTGCCTTGTCGCCCAATCGGCGGACCGACCGCCGTCATCAACGCCAGCCTTGCGGCGTCGTGCGCGCGAACCAGCTCAACCCCGTCTTCGACCGCGTCCTCGGAGGAATCCACGGTATCGAGGGAGTGCTCGAGGGCAAGCTCTACGACCTCTCCGATCTAACCGCGCAGGAGATCGATCTTCTCAAGCAGACGCCCTCCTCGGCGCTGGGAACCTGCCGTTACAAGCTCAAGCGGGGCAACGACACCGATTTCAAGCGTCTCATCGACGTGATGGACGCGCACGACATCGAAACCATGTTCTACATCGGCGGCAACGACTCCATGGACACCGTGGACGCGCTGGCCGAATGGGCGCAGGCGAACGGCTGCGGCAAACGCTTCGTCGGCATCCCAAAACGGTCGACAACGACCTCGTGCCGGTCGACCACTGTCCCGGCTTCCCCTCCGCAGCGAAGCTCGCCTGCCAGATCACGCACGCAACGCGCATGGACTACGACGCCTACACGCGCCCCGAGGTCTTCGTGCTCGAAACCATGGGCCGCGACGCAGGCTGGCTGCGGCAAGCTGCTGCGCGAGCGGAGACGTCGACCTTCTCGTCTTGCCCGAAGTGGACTTCGACCGCGAGGCGTTCCTTGCCGAAGTCCGCAAGAAGATGGACGAAACCGGCGAGTGCTACATCGTCGTGTCGAAGGCGCGCACTACGCCGACGGAACGTACCTTTCCCGCAGGCGATGCCGCCAACGACGGATTCGCCCACGCAGTGCCTCGGCGGCGCGGCGCTCACGCTCAAGCAGATGATCGTCGACGCGGGCATCGCGCGCGGCGTGGTGCAAGACCTCTCACGCGCGGCGCGCTCGTCGAACTTCGCGCAATCGCTCGTCGACGTAACCGAGGCGTTCGAGCTTGGCATGAGCGCGCACATGCGCGCAGCCGACAGCGCCTTCACAGGTCAGGTGGTCGGCGTGGCGCCTGCGCAGCACAGAGGAGATCCGATCGGGCGTTTAACGCGCGCTTCTTTCGCCGCACCCGCCGGCGAATTCGCCAACTTCGTACGCCGATTCCTCCGAGTGGATCCTTCCAAACTACCAGGGCGTCACCGACGAAGCGCTCGCCTACTTCAAGCCGCTGATCGCAGGCGAGCCGAAGCTCATCTACGAAAAACGGCGTGCCTGCGACCGTCAAGGCGTTCAACAAACGCAAAGAGCCGCCGGCTTTGCGGCGGCCTTCTCCCCGAGGGTCGCCGCAAAGCGACCGGATGCCCGTGCGATCGTGCGCGCGCGAAGCTTTTTCGCCGCATCCGGATGCTTCACCGTCGATACCACTGGAGCCTGCGATTCGTAGAGCTTCGCGCACAGGCCTCCCGAGGCGAGCAGCTCATCGGGAGATCCGTCTTCCACGATGCAGCCGCCATCGAACACGAGAACGCGGTCGACCACAGATGCGATCCCCAGGCGATGGGATATCAGCAACGCGGTCCTTTCCCCACGAGCTCGGCGAAATTACGGTAGATCGTCGCCTCCGCCATGGGATCGAGCGCGCTGGTGGGCTCATCGAGCAGCATTATGCGCGCGTCGGACCGATACGCCGCACGCGCGATGGCCACACGTTGCCACTGACCTCCTGACAGGTTGTTTCCGCCCTCGGCGCTGCCGATCACCTCGTCGAGCCCCGTTTCGCGCACGCACGAAATCGGCCGCGCCGCCTTTTCCAGCAGCCCCATTATCCGCCCATCATCCGGCATGCGCTGCGCATCAGATATGGTGACGTTAAGCGAATGGTGTCCTCGTATCTGCCGAAGTTCTGAAAAACCGCGGACAGGTTCTGCGCACGGCAACGGATCCGACGACGCCTCCTTTCCCGGCGATGAACACGCTGCCCTGTTGAGGCTCGTAAAGACCGCACAGCAAGTTCTGCGAACGTGCTTTTCCCCCGATCCGTTCCTGCCGACGATGGCGACCTTCTCCCCTCGCGAATCGTCACGCTCACATCCTTTAAGGCGGCGCGGGAAGAACCCGGGTAGAAAAAACGTCACGTGCTCGAAGCGGATGTCGGCAGGCTCGGACGTCGCGGGCGCCTTGCGCGGCGAGTCGCCTTCGGAGGCAGCGGCGACGGCATCGCGGAGATATCGTCTTCGAAGGCTGCGGCGAGCTCGCCCCTGCGGGCGACATCGCCCCCGGGCCCAAAACATCGCGGGCACCGCCTTCCTCCCCTCCTTCGCGCTCGAGCTTCTCCAAGTCGAAGAAATCCTTCATGTAACTTACGTGCGCCACGAACCGGGCCGTACCGAAGAACATCTGGGGAGACGATCGCCTGCATCTGCCCCGCCGCCGAAACGGCCAGCGTGAATGCGCGCCCAGCCCGACTGCGGGATCTTCGTAGATCTTCGCCGCAACAAGCACGAGCACGATAAGGTACACGCTTCCCGAAACACGTCCGCGGCGCAGTTGGCCAGCGTATGGCGCAAGACAGAGCGTTGTTCGCCGCGACGTACTCATCGACGCTCCGGCGCCATTTTTCTATCGCGGATATACGGCAGGATGCGCAGAAAACGCGTCTCTTGCAAGCACTGGAACCTCGTGCAATCCTGGTAGTACATCTGGATGAACGCGCTGCGTCGCGCCCACGACTTGTTGAGCACTACGTCTCGCGCTCCTGGCGATACGCCAGAATCACGCTCGGCAGGCACGTGACGATGACGACGGGGATGATCCACGGGCTCACGCTCGCCATGACGAACGCCAATCCGAAAAAACGCCACGACGTTTTGAAGCTGAGTCGCCACCTCCTGCATGCTTCCCGCGACCTGAAGCCCTGCGTGAGAGTCGGCGAACGCCACCTTCTCCGCGAAGTCGTCGCTGTTGTCGATGTACTTCATCTTCACGTCGCACGTGGTTCGCAAGATAACCTCTTTGATGTAGCGCATGGTACGCTCGGCGTCGGCGGAGGCGAAATAGCTGCGCGCGGCATCGTAGAGCTGTTTGCCGATGTAGAGCGCGACGAGCACGGCCAGCAAGACGAACGCGCGGTCCAACGCGACCTCGCCCGTGTAAACGCCCTGAACCGCATCGGTGAAGTCGCGCAGCGCCGCCGAAACGAACGTGGGGAGCAGCGCCAGGGCGAAACCCGCAACGCTCACCAGCGTCGACGCCGTCCCACGCGCCCGATAGCTCGTCTTGAGAGCCCGGCCCGCCAAGCGGAAGAACTCACCCGGCCTCATGAGACGCCCCGCTCTCGTACCAACGCGCCTGCTCTCGGAAGAAGGCGGCGTAAAGCCCGTTTTTCGCCATCAGCTCGTCGTGGGTTCCCTGCTCCGCGACGCGGCCCGCCTCCATCATGACGATGCGATCCGCCAGGCGGGCGAATCCCACGCGATGGCTGATCAGTATGCCCGTCTTCCCCTCGACGCGGTTTCTGATGGTGCGGAACTGCTCTATCTCGGCAAGCGGATCGAGCATCGAGGCGGGCTCGTCGAAGATGAGCACGTCCTTGTCGCCCATGTACGCGCGCGAAGCCGCTACGAGCTGCTTCTGCCCGCCCGACAGCTCAACCCCGGCGCGTTCGATGCGCCTTCCGATCAGGGGTGGACAGCCCGTCGGGCATGTCGGCCGCAATTCGCTCAGCCCCGCCGAGGGCAGAGCGCGCGGCGAACGCGCCCCCTCGTCGCCGATGTTCCTCACGTCCCCGTACGCCACGTTTTCCGCCAACGTGTGATGGAACAGGTAGAAGTCTTGGAAGAACGCTCCGATCGAAGCGCTCAGCTCATCTGCCGTGCAGGGAGGCCATCGGCGCGCCGCGAAACAGCACGACGCCGTCATCAGGCTTGAAAACGCCCATGAGAACCTTCACCAACGTGGTTTTGCCCGACCCGTTCTCCCCCACCAAGGCGACCACCTCGCCCTTGCGGATGTCCAAATCGACCCCGCGCAGCGTCTGGCGAACGCCGTCGTAGGAAAAGGTCAGCCCCCGAACCGAGAAGACGGGGTCGTCCGCGCGCGATCCGCCCGTCGATAGAGCGTCGGGATGAGCAGGACGACGCAACGGGAGGGCGAGCGGGGGAAGCGGCCGGGTCCGCGCGAGAGAGCCAGGGGAAGCGGGCGCGTCCTGGGACTGCGTGGGCGAGCCGGGCAGCGGGCGCCGCGTCCTGGGTCCCGCGCGAGAGAGCGGGCGCCGCGTCCGGAGCCTGCGCAGGAGCGACGGGGAAGCGACCGCATCCGGGGCTTGCGCGGAAGAGGCGCATGCGGCGCCCCGCGCGCGTTCGCGAACAGCAGATCGCGCTGCTGCTCGATGGCGAACAGGTTCTCGTCAAGCAAGATGAGGCCGCGCATGAACACGCTCAACGAGCTGAAAAGATTCGTGCACAGCGTCAGCACCGTCAGCAGCACGGCGGGGTCGGCGTTCCCCGCGGACACTCCCCATAGCAGATACGCAACCACCACGGCGAGGAACAGGTAAAACGACACCCCCGTCGCCAACGCGCTGCGCTCGGTCGCCCGATACGTCTCCCAAGAGCATGCCAAGACGCGTGGAGTAAGCGGCCCGCCACGACGAAACCACCTCGTCGGCGCACCCGTAAACCCGCACCTCTTTGGCGATGTCGGCCTCGAGGGGCATGTTCTGCAGAAACTGCGCCTTCACCTCTTCTTTGCGGAACTTGGTGTAGTTGGCGCGCGTGCCCTTCGAAAACGTCAGGCTCAACGCCACCGCAACCGCCACGTAGGCGAGGGTGACGAAGAACACGGGACGTGACAGCGAATAGGCCACCACCGCCAGCGATCCGAGGGAGAACGCCTTTGCCCCCGATGGAGCAAAGCCCGCCGACGATGCGGTTGAGCGCGCGCGATTGCCGCACGATGTAGTTGAAGTCCTCGTTGACGTTTTTTCTCAGCAGCTCGATCATGTCCGCGTCATGCACCGCCGCGATAAGCCGCTCCTGCATGCCGAAGGAGTAGACGTCGTCGGTCAGGCTTGCGATGAAGTCGGTGTTAACGCGCGACGACACCGTGATCACCGCCAGCAGTGCGCCGTAGAACAGAAGCGGGGGCAAAACCGCGTCGAAAGAGCCCGCGCCCGTCGCGATGAACGACGAGAGCGGTCGATGACCTCGCGGTTGAAGCCACAAGGACACCGCAGGTAGCACCGATAGCGCGGAAACGAGGACGAAGACGCAGATCAAAAGCGGGGCGTTGATCTGAAAACGCCGTCTTCAGAGCCCAGCCGACAGCGCTTGCACGCTTCAACCGCAGGCGATGCCGATTCTTTTCCGGCGAACGTCCCGTCACGCAGCCTCCTCCGCGTCAACTCGCCCCTCCACGCGTCTTGATTCGACGAAGACGCACTAAAATTATACGCAATTTCAAATATTTGCATACAAGGATATGGCGAAGCCCGCATGCCGAGCGACGGGAACAGGGAACGGCGAGGAGCAGTCGCGCTAAAACGCCGCTTCGACGGGCTCGCTCACCATCAGCTCGCATTGACCGCGAGTCAGCTCGGTCATCGCGGTCAGCAACGCACCCTGCGTGCCGTCGAGCATCCTCAACGTCATGAGAACCTCTCCGCCGAAATCCACATCGAGCGTGCGGGCCCCGCACTCCTGCGCGATGCGGACGGTCTGCTCGTAAAAGCGCGTACGGCACCTCGAACACGATGTCGACGCACCGGGATACGACCACGATCCGAGCGGCCTCGACGGCGGCCTGCGTCGCCTGCGTGTAGGCGCGCACCAAGCCGCCCGTGCCCAAAAGCACCCCGCCGAAATACCGCGTCACCACCACGGCCACGTCCGTCAGCCCGCATGCTGCACGGCCTCGAGGGTGGGCAGCCCTGCCGTTTTGGCGGGCTCCCCGTCGTCGGGTAGCGCACGCGTCCCAGAGAACCCGCACCGCCCTCACGCAGCACGTACGCGTACACGTTGTGACGCGCCATGCGATGCTCGCCCCGCACCTCGTCGAGAAACGCCAGCGCCTCCTCTTCGGTTTCGACATGAGCGATATGGCCGATGAAGCGGCTCTTCTTCTCGACGACCTCGGCGATCGCGCGCCCTCTATGGTCTTGTACGACGATGCGCCATCGCCCATATCGCCTGCTCCGCCTCCTCTTTTCTCCGAACGCGCCCCTGAAGCGCCCTCCTCAAGCGTCAAAGCCGCACGCACGCGACAACGCCGCACGCCCGTGACAACGCCGCCCGCAAGACGCCGATGCGACGGCTTGCGGGCATCCGGCACGCGGCGTAAGACGCTCGCGCGCTTCGAACGTCTATTTTAAACGTGGCGCTCCGCGATTTCACCGCAACGGTACGCTTCCAGCAGACGCTCGAGATCGGCGATCTGGGATTTCAGCTCCGTGCCCGTATCGGTGTCGGCCACCAAGGTGCGCGCCTCGACGCGTTCGACCACTTGGCGCGAGGAATGGATGTCCAGCTCGTTTTCCACGGCCGCCCGCGTCGACTCGAGGCGGCTCGTGCGCCGCCAGCACGAAGCCGTAGGAGTTCGAGATCAGCGTGTAGCCGGCGATGCCGGTGGTGGGCTGGTAGGCCTTCGAGAAGCCGCCGTCGATGGTGAGCACGCGGCCGCCGCACTTCACCGGATCCTCGCCGTCTTTCACCTTCACCGGCACGTGCCCGCACACGATGCGCGAATCCTCGATGGAAAGCCCGAAGTCCTCGAAGACGCCCGCCATGACGCGCTCATCGTCCAGATAGGTGTAGAAGGGGTTCTTCACCTCTTTGCGCGCCGTCTTGTCGGCGATGAGCAGCTCGAACGTGGCCATCTTGCTCTTCGCGAACAGGGGCGAACCCGGCCCGAGCCACAGATACCCATGAGGTCGCGCCCGCGTTTGCGCATTTCAGGGTCGGGATCGTAAAACGCCGCGCGCACGTAGCGCTCCATGACGTCGTACAGCGCACGGCCCTTGTACGTCTCGCCGAACACCTCGGTTTCCATAAGCGAACCGTCGGCGGCAAGCGGCACGCAGGCGTGGAACAGCAGGTTGCCGTTGTAAATCTTGTACAAGCTCCCCGCCTCCAGGAAGAAGCGCATATGGCGCTGCAGCTTCTCGCAGCCCGTGAACGCCTGCTCGAGGCGGCACATGACCTCCTCCTCTTCGGGCGTGAGGCGATACGGATCGGACGGGTCGATCGTCGGGAACGCTTTGTCGGTCAGCTCGTAGACGACGCCGTCGACAACCACCGTGCCGGCATCGTAATCGATGCGATGCAAAAGCTTGCGGTCCTCGAGGCCGAAGCTCGGGTTCTCGTCGATGAGGCGGGCCTCCACCTTGAACTGGATGATGGCCATGGCCTTCTGGATCTTGACGTTCATCTCGAGCTCTTGCGGCGGAAGAGCGGGCGAGCCCTTCAACCCGAACGCCACGCAGGGATCGTCCTTGTACGCTTCGAGCGCGAACGACGCGAGCAGCGGCAAGATGTTGATGCCGTAGGCGTCCTCCAGGATGGACAGATTGCCGTAGCGCGCGCAGTTGCGCACGACGTGCGCGATGCAGCCGCGCTGGCCGAGCGAGGCGCCCATCCACACGATGTCGTGGTTGCCCCACTGGATGTCAAGCGAGTGGTAGTTCGACAGGGTGTCCATGATGGCATCCGGGTGCGGGCCGCGGTCGTAAATATCGCCGACGATGCAGATGGTCGATGGCAAGCCGCTGGAGGAGCAGGCACAGCTCTTCGATGAAGCGCGCTGCCGCGGCGGTGCGGATGACGGCGTCGATGATGGCGGCGGAGTAAGCGTTTTTGTCCGCCCCGTGACGCGCCTCGGTCATGAGCTCCTCGATGATGTAGGCGAAATCGACGGGAAGCGCTTTGCGCACCTTCGAGCGCGTGTACTTGCGCGCCACGTGCTTGCACACCGCCACGAGACGCGGAAGCGTGGCAGCGTACCATGCGCGCTCGCGTCGTCCACCCGGCCAGGACAAGCTCCATCTTCTCGCGCGGATAGTAGATGAGCGTGGCGAGCGAACGCTTCTCCGCAGGCGTGAGCTCTTCGCCGAACACCTCGTCGATCTTCAAACGCACGTTGCCCGATCCGTTGCGCAGGATGTGCGAGAACGCCTCGTACTCGCCGTGGATGTCGGAGGCGAAGAACTCGGTCCCTTTCGGCAGATTCAAAATGGCGCTGAGGTTGATGATCTCGGCTGACGCCTTCGCCGCCGTGGGAAACGATTTCGAAAGAAGCTCCAAATAGCGCTTTTCGGTAACGTCCAACGCCGTACCTCCTTAAAGGGTCGGGGCACATCGAGAGAACCGGGACTCGTCGATCTCCTCCATTCTACGGCAGCGACGGCGCAAGTCGGCTGCGGGACGCCGGGCGTTGCCGATGCGCTGACGCGCGGCACGGTGCCCGCGCCGCACGCCGCCTCGCACTGCGCGCCACGTGCTGTATGATGCGTGCCATGCGATGCACGCATCATACGAACACGCTTCCGCCCCGAGAGATCGAGGTCGCCGTGGGCAAAACCGAATCACAGCGCTCCTTCGCACGTACGACAAGAGCGCATCTTGCCAAAACAGCAGCGCTCATCTTGCTCACCGCGCTCGCTGCCGCAACGTTGCTTTCCAGCTGCGCGCAGGAAGAGGCGCTTCCCAACGAGGCGCGCATCGACTCCACCACCTTCCGCTACCCCGATACGGCAAAGCCGCACAAAGACGAACCGAGTTCAAGCACCGTGAAGACGGCAGGGGGGCTTCACCTACACCGAAAAGCACTTGGATTTCCAAAACGATGAGCGCACGCTTTTCTTCGTCGTCCACCTATGCGAGGGCATATCGTACGATGACGCCCTCGCATATGCAAAGACTGCACCGAATGCGACAAACGGCGGCGAAACCTCCGAAGATGAAGTCGCTTTTACTTGAAAAGTATCAGATAGACCGGGCGATCTCCCCGCGGTGGCGATCGAACCTCCTCAAGAAGCCGAGGTCGGCGGGCGTGACGCGTTCACGCAAATCTCGACGGCGGTTCAAGGAGAGGACAAGGCCGTGCATTTCGTCCAATGCGTCGAGGCGGGCGATGGTTCAATCGTATACCTCGACGCGTATCTGCCCGAACAGACCTTCCTCCAGAACGAAGAGATGCTGCGCGCCGTCGGACAGAGCATCCGAATCGACGAAGCGAAGTAAGGCGACCCTATAAATCCTCAGTCGCCTACTCGATTCCGAAACGAGCATGCAGAGCGGTCACCGTCGCCTCTCTCCATGCTTCTTCCCACATAAAGTAACCGACGAGCTGCAGCATGTACGCAAACCCTCCGACGGCGCTCGTCATGAGCTCGAGCGCCTCCCGTTCGACGGACTTGCCCGCCGCCTCGAAAGTCATCCTCAAAGCGCTCCGCATCTCAGCATCGTCGATAAGTCCGATATGCTGCAGACGCGCACGGCGCAAGAAGGCGATCCGCTCATCGGAGACAAGACCCGTCACATCGGATGGAAGACCGCCATAACCAGCGCCACCTTATGACCCTCGCGAACAAGCAGCTGATACGTCGATACGAGAAGCACGACCTCCTCCACCATCGGACGAACCTCATCGACGGTTATAAGAAGCCCGCTTCCCCTGCGCTTCGATCTGATCGAGCAGCGCCTCAACGAGCACTCCGCACGTTGCTCATCTTCAGTGAGTTTTGCAAGTTTCGACTTCTTTTGCATTTTTCGACTTTCGCCCTGATCTGGTGTTTAGCCACGTTTCGAAACCACGTTCATCAGACGTAAACGACGCCGACAAAGCAGAAGCATCCCGCACGCCAGGCGATTACCCATCCGTGAGCAGAAAAGCCAGGTAAAGCGGAATGGGGACTTTTTCAGATGATGCGCAATTTTTTAAAGGGACTTTTCGGGAAACTCAAAACTTTTCATAGGGACTTTTCGAATGCCATGTAGCTTTTCCCAGGGACTTCACATTCATCGAGCACCAAACGGCGGGACCTCGAAACGCCCCGCCGCCTCTACTCCCCAGCTTCTCGGCAGCTTCCAGCCCCTCCATCTCGAGCTCGTCGATCTGATCCTGCAGCGCGGCGATCTCGTCCTGCACCGCCGTGAGCGCCAGGTAGTCGGTCGGGTCGACCGAGGCCATGTCGGCGCGCTTCCGCTCGATCTTGCCCTTGAGGGTTTCGACCTTCTTCTCGTTGGAGGCCATGAGCTTGCGCAACGCGCGCTGCTCGCCGCCCGAGAGCTTCGGAGCCGCAACGGCGGCAGGCGCACTCGCATCCGCCACGTCGGCAGCCCCGCCCGCGCTCATGCCCGCGGAATCCGAGGCCGCGGCAAAGCTTTTCTTCACGCCGGGAGCATCCCCGCGCGTGCGCGACCGACTGCGCGGCGTCCGCCCAGCCGGCGCCGTCCTCGCGCGCCGCCATGAGCTCGAGGTACTCGTCGATCCCCCGCGGCAGATGGCGAAGCTTGCCGTCGATGACGGCGTACTGATCGTCGGTCACGCGTTCCATGAGATAGCGGTCGTGCGTGACCAGAAGCAACGTCCCCGGCCACCCGTCGAGCAAGTCCTCCACCGAGGCCAGCATGTCGGTGTCCAAGTCGTTTCCCGGCTCGTCCAAGATGAGCACGTTGGGCTCGTCCAGCAAGATGAGCATGAGCGCCAACCGACGCTTCTGGCCGCCGGACAGGTCGCACACGGGCTCGTTCTGGTCATCTTTGGTGAACCCGAGCCGTTCGAGCAGCTGCCCCGGTGTCATCTCCTTGCCGTCCAGCATCGTGCGCCGGCAGTAGCGAGACATCACCTGGCGCACGCGGTCGTCGCCGAGCTTCTCCAGCTCGTCGAGGTGCTGGGACAAAACCGCGAAACGCACGGTCGCGCCGATCTTCACCCTTCCGCTCGTGGGAGCCTGCGCGCCCTGCACCAGCTTGAGAAGCGTCGTCTTGCCGGCGCCGTTCTCCCCGACGATGCCGTAGCGATCGCCGGGGCCGATGATCCACGACACGTCGTCGAGCACCTTCTTCCGCCCGAAGCGAACGCTCGCGCGCTCGAGGTCGACCACCTGCTTTCCCAAGCGCGCCATGGCCATGCGCTTGAGCTCGATGGGATTGCGAAGCGGAGGGACGTCGGCGATGAGCGCCCGAGCCGTCGCCACGTGGAACTTCGGCTTCGTCGCGCGCGCACGCGCACCGCGCGAGAGCCACGCGAGCTCGCGGCGCAGCTGGTTTTGACGCTTCTGCTCGGCGAGGTCCGCCAGACGGTCGCGCTCGACGCGCTGCAGAACGTAGGCGGAGAAACCGCCCTCGAACGGATCGATGGTCTTGTCGTGCACCTCCCACATCTGCAGGCACACCTCGTCGAGAAACCAGCGGTCGTGCGTGACGACCAACAGCGCGCCCTGCCCCGGCGCCAGCGCTTCTTCAGATGGTTCGCAAGCCACGTGATGGCGCGCACGTCGAGATGGTTCGTGGGCTCGTCGAGCATGAGCACGTCCCAATCGCCGCGCAGAAGGCGCGCAAGGTCCACGCGCCGACGCTGTCCGCCCGACAGGTCGCCCACGCGCCCGTGCCAGTCGATGTCGGACAAAAGCCCCGCGATGATCTCGCGCGTTCGCACATCGCCCGCCCACATATACTCGGGCTCATCGCCGATGACGGCGCGCTCGACCGTCGCGTCGTCGTCGAGCCGGTCGGCCTGCCCGAGCATGCCCACGCTCACGCCGCGCGTGCGTATCACGCGCCCCTCGTCGGGTTCGACCAACCCCGCCATCAGCCGCAGCAGCGTGGACTTCCCGTCGCCGTTGCGACCGACCACGCCGACGCGCGCGCCTTCGTCGACGCCGAGCGAGATGCCCTCGAACACCGCCTTCGTGGGGGAAATCGAGGCTGACCTTCTCACAACCCAGCAGAAACGCCATAGCTTAGCGAACCTTCCACACGGCCAACACGAACACGCACGCAGACAGGAGAGCCGAAAGCCCGAAGGCGAGCTGGTAACCCAGGATGCCGGGCGCCGCGGCGGAGACCACCGTGATGACGAGCACCATGAGCGCCGTGCCGAACGACGCGCACGACTGGCGAACCGCGGCGAAGAACGCGCTCGCGTCCATCATCACGTCGTGAGGCAGACCCGCCATACCCCACGAGTTCAAAAGGCCCGATGAGGGCGCTCACGCCGAGTCCGCGGACGGCCTGCATCAACGTAAGCAGCCACAGCGGCGTAGCCGCGTCGACGAACGCCATCGACGCCGCGCCGACGGTCAGAAGAACGCTTGCGACGATGACCACCGGGCGCGCGCCCACCTTATCCGACAAGATGCCCGCGATGGGGTTCACGATGATGGCGAAGATGGTAGCGGAACGAACACCAAGCCCGCCTCGAAAGGAGAGAGTCCCATCGGCCCCTGCACGCACAACGGCACGATGAGCGTGATGCCCATAAACGATGCGAACAGGCAGTTCTGCGCGATGAAGCTCACGCGGTAGTGCGCCGAGGAGAAGATGCGCATGCTGATGAGCGGGGCCTCCAGGCGCTTCTGCCTGCGAACGAACAGCACGAGGCACACCGCGCCGACGATGGCGGGCACCCACACGAGCGGGCTCGCGAAGCTCAAAGACGCCGCGTTGGAAAACGCCAGCAGAAGGCCGCCGAAGCCGAGCGTGGACATGAGGAACGACACCGTCTCCAAACGCGCGGCGGAGTTGCGCGCGTCCTCACGCTTGACGAACGCCATGTTCGCGAGCACCAGAACCACCAAAACGCCCACCAAGATGATGAAGAAGCTGCGCCAACCCCACGTGTCGACGAGCGATCCGCCGATGAGCGGCCCGATGTTGGGGGCAAAACCCATGGCGATGCCCGCGATGCCCATGGCCGTTCCGTTTTGGCCCGGAGGAAAACGCGTCATGGCGATGGACTGCACGAGCGGCAAGGTGATGCCCGCGGCGATCGCCTGCAGCACGCGACCCGCCACCAAGACGAGGAAGCTGTCCGCCACGAAGCCCACCAACGACCCCGCGATGAACAATCCGAGGGAAAGCGCCATGAGGCTGCGCGTGCACATCTTCTGGGCGAGGAACGTCACCGCGGGAACGGTGATGCCGAGCACCAGCATGTAGATGGTGGTGAGCCACTGGCTCACGCTGGCGTCGACGCCGAAATCGGCCTGGACCCCGTCGAGCATGGGGTTCATCACCGTCTGCGTCAGCGACCCTAACGCGCACGCTAAAACCGCGATGGCGAACATCGCGTACGTATGGCCCCTTTTCGCTGAGATTGAGCATGATCGCATTACCTCCGAACGGCGTCGCGCATACGCGACGACTTAATTGAACGCCTGCTGCGTCTTCTCAAGACCGTGCTCGATCAGATGCAGCGCCGCTTGAGACCCCCGTCCCACCGCGTGCTCGAAATCCTCCGCCGCCTCCTTCTTGGGAAGGGACAGCACGTAATCGGCGACGTTCATGCGTCCCGGCGGCCGGCCGATGCCGATGCGCACCCGGAACCAATCGCGCGTGCCCAGCTTGTCGCAGATGGAGCGCAGCCCGTTGTGCCCGGCGTGCCCGCCGCCGAACTTCACCCGCACGGTGCCGGGTCGATGTCCAGCTCGTCATGGATGACGACAAGGTGCTCCGCGTCCACGCCGTAGGCGTTCATGAGCTGCTTCACCGGGCCGCCCGATGTGTTCATGTAGCTTTGCGGCTTCGCCAAGACCACGTCGATGTCGTGGTAGGCGCCCTTGCCCGTGAGCGCGCCGCACTCGGTCTTCCAGTAGCGCACGCCTATCTCCTCGGCAATGGCGTCGACGGCGTCGAAGCCTGCGTTATGACGCGTGTGCGCGTACTCATCGCCCGGATTGCCCAGGCCAACGATCAGGTACAAAACCCGCGCTCCTTCCCTCGCTGGCGAACGCTGCGCGGCGTCTGCCGGTCCAACTCGCAAAAAAGGCTTCCGCGGGGTCAGAAGGCCCGTTGGAAGCCGAAAAAGGTCGACGACGAGAAGCCGCCCGATGGCGCGCGAGGCTCCCCGCGCGCCACCCCGCATCCGCAAGCTCGCGCAAGCAGACGATGCGAAGCCTACTCGAACAAGCTCGCGACGGAGCCGTTCTTGTAGACGTTCATGATGGTTTTGGCGAACAGCGGGCCGACCGAAAGCACCTTGACCTTGCCGGTCTGACGCGCAAGCGGCACGGGCACCGCGTCGGTGACCACGACTTCCTCGATGCACGAGTTCGCCAAGCGCTCGTAGGCCGGGCCGGAGAACAGGCCGTGGGTAGCGCACGCGTACACCTTAGCCGCGCCCTTGGCCTTCAACGTCGCCGCGGCCGCCACGAGCGAACCCGCCGTGTCGATCATGTCGTCGTTAAGGATGCAGATCTTGTCGGTGACATCGCCGATGAGCGCCGTGATCTCGGCCTGGTTGTGCTTGGGACGGTCCTTGTGCATGATGGCGATGTCGCAATCGAGCGCCGTGGAGAACTTCTTCGCCGCCTTCGCGCGACCCACGTCCGGCGAGACCACGCACAGCTTGCGGTGTCGAAACCCTTGCTCTTGTAGTAGTCCACGAAAATGGGCATGGCCGTCATGTGGTTCACCGGGGATGTCGAAGAAACCCTGGATGGCGTCCTGGTGCAGATCCACCGTGATGATGTTGTCGATGCCGGAGACCTCGAGCAGATCGGCCACGAGCTTGGCCGTGATGGGCTCGCGCGGGGCGGCCTTGCGGTCCTGACGGGCGTAACCGTAATGAGCGACCACGGCGGACACCGTGCGCGCGGAGGCGCGCTTGGCGGCATCGGCCATGATGAGCAGCTCCATCAACGCGTCGTTGACGTCGTAGCCGTTGCCCGCGCTCACCGACTGAATGAGGAACACGTCCGCACCGCGCACGCTCTCCTGATAGCGAGCGTAAATCTCGCCGTTGGCGAACTTCGCCAACTTGACGTTACCCAGCGAGGTGCCGAGATTCTTCGCGATCTCCTCGGCGAGCTCGGGGTTTACCGAGCCCGTGAACAACGCCAAGCTCTTCTGCATCTCAGTCATGGAAAGACTCCTCTTCGTTTACGCCATCTCATCGACCCGCACGCGCCGACCGGCGCATGTAGAACCATATTGTAGCCCCCGCGAGCACCGTCGGCGATACAGCGCGTGGAATTATCTGCGAAACGCGCGAACCGCGAACCCGCCTACCCTTCGGCGCGCTTGCGGCGGTTCTCGGCCGCCCAGCCCTCGATCTCGACCTGGCGCGCGCGACCGAGCGCGAGCGCGTCGGGGGAAACGTCTTTGGTGATGACCGAACCCGCGCCGATGAGCGAGCCCGCGCCGACGTTGACGGGCGCCACCAGCATGGTCGACGAGCCCACGAACACGCCGTCGCCGATGACCGTCGGCCATTTCTTCGCGCCGTCGTAGTTGCAGGTGATGGAGCCCGCGCCGAGGTTCACGCCCTCGCCGATGGTCGCGTCGCCCACATACGACAGGTGCGGCACCTTGCTTCCGGCTCCGATGGTCGACTTCTTGATCTCCACGTGCGTGCCGGCCTTCGCGCCCTCGCACAAATGCGCAGCCGGGCGCAGGTAGAGCGCGCGGGCCGCATGTCGCGCCGTCGTCGACGACGGCCTCGACGGCGATCGTCTCGTCGATGACGCAACCGCGCCCGACGGCCGTGTCGGTCAGGCGCGTGTTCGGCCCGATGACGCTGTCCTCCCCGATGACGGTCGAACCCATCAGGATGACCTGGGGAAGGATCTCCACATCGCGCGCGATCTTCACGTCGGGGCCGATCCATACGCTCGTAGGGATCCCACATGGTGACGCCTGCGGCGAGATGGCGCGCGTTGATGCGATCGCGCATGATGCCCGTCGCCTCGGCGAGCTGCGCGCGGGAGTTCACGCCCAGGCACTCGCTCACGTCCGCAGCGGGAACGCCGATCACGCGCCGCCCGCGCGTCGGCAGATCTCGAGCACGTCGGTGAGGTAGAACTCGCCTTGCGCGTTGTCGTCGCTCACCTGATCGAGCGCCGAGAAGAGGGCCCGCGCGTCGAAGCAGTAAAAGCCCGAGTTGCACTCGGTGATGGCCGCCTGCTCGGGCGTGGCGTCCTTCTGCTCGACGATCCGCTCGACCGATCCGTCGGCCGCGCGCACGATGCGACCGTACCCGAACGGGTTGGCGAACCCATGGTGAGCACGACCACGGCGGCGTCGGCCTCCTCGCGCGCACGCACCAGCTCGGAGATGGTGTCCGCCGTGATGAGGGGCAGTCGCCGGAGAGCACGACGAGCGATCCGTCGAAATCGGCGAGGGCTTCGGCGCAAACCGCCACCGCGCCGGCGGTGCCGTCCTGCCGCTCCTGCACGACGACGTCGGTATCGGCCTCGACGAGGGGGGGACGACCTGCTCGCGCGCATGGCCGACGACGCTGACCACGCGCTCGACGCCGGCATCGCGCGCCGCGTCGATCACCCAGCGCACGAGCGGCTTGCCGAGCACCTCGTGCGCGACCTTCGGCTTCTTGGATTTCATGCGCGTGCCCGCGCCGGCGGCAAGCACGATAGCGGCGGTGCTCATCAAAGGCCCCCTTGTTTTCAGGCGCGTCTTGCCTTGCAGGGCGCGCGAACGTTGCAATATCGGTACGTGAGTATAGCGCAACGCGGTTTCGCTCTTCGCCAACGACCGCGAGCGCATGCGTAAACACACGAAACGAGCAGCGGCAACGCGCCGGACGCGCGCCCGCCCCGACCGCGATCAGCCCCGGAACCGCTTCAGCAGCAGCGAGTTCGAAACGACCGACACGCTCGAGAAGGCCATCGCCGCGCCGGCGAGCGCCGAGCGAGGATGCCGACGGCGGCGAGCGGAATCATGACGCAGTTGTAGACGAGCGCCCAGAACAGGTTCTCCTTGATGTTGCGCATCGTCGCCTGGGAAAAGGCGCAGCGCCACGGGAAGATCGGCGAGGCTGTCGCGCATCAGCACCACCGATCCCGCGTCGAGCGCGACGTCGGTGCCCGACGCCATGGCGACGCCGACGTCCGCGGCGGCGAGCGCCGGCGCGTCGTTGATGCCGTCTCCCACGAAGGCGACCACGCGATCGCCCTCCACCGCAGCGGCCTTCACCGCACGCACCCGCTCGGCTTTCTCAAGCGGCTTCACGCCGAAGAACACGCGCGCAGGATCGATGCCCACGCGCGAGGCGACCGCAAGCGCCGGGGGCCTCCGCGTCGCCTGTCACCAAATACGTCTCCACGCCGCGCTCCCTCAGATCGGAAAGCGCCGCGCTCGCATCGGGCTTCGGCTCGTCCTCGAACGAGAACCCGCCGACGTCAAAGCCGTCCACGACGACGCGCGACCCGACGAACACCTCGTGACCGTCCACGACGCCGCGCACGCCCTCGCCCACGAGCGCCTCGAAATCCTCCACCTCGACAGGCGCATCCGCTTCAAGCGAGGCGGCGTAATCGGCCACCGCCCTCGCAAGGGGGTGCTCGCTTCTGCGCTCAAGCGCCGCCGCCATGCGAAGGTACTCGGGCGCGACATCGCAGGCGACCACCCGCGGCGCGCCGACGGTGACGGTGCCCGTCTTGTCGAACACGACGGCGCCGAGCTTGCACAAACGCTCGAGGACCTCGCCGTCTTTGATGAGAACCCCATTTGGGCGCCTCTGCCCATGCCCACCATGAGCGCGGTCGGCGTCGCGAGCCCCAAAGCGCAAGGGCACGCCACCACGATGACGGCGATGGCAGGCAGCAGCGCCTGCCTGACGCGCTCGGCGTCGCCGTCGGCCGACACGAGGAAGAACCATGCGCAAAACGTGATGGCGGCGATGGCGAGGATGGCGGGGACGAAGACCGCGGCAATCTTGTCCGCCACGCGCTGCACCGGGGCCTTCGAGCCCTGGGCGTCCTCGACGGCGCGCACGATGCGCGAAAGCGTCGAGTCGGAGCCGACGCGCAGGGCGCGCACGGCCAAAGACCCCGTCGCGTTCAACGTCCCGCCCGTGACCGCATCCCCGGCTCCTTGAGCACCGGGAGGGCTTCGCCTGTGAGCATCGACTCGTCGATCTCGGAGCGGCCGTCGACCACCACGCCGTCGACCGGGACCTTCTCGCCGGGACGTACGATCACCCGATCCCCCGCAACCACCTGGGCCAGCGGCACCGTCGCCTCGACGCCGCCGCGCACCACGCACGCCTCGGGGGGCGTGAGGTTCATCAAAGACTCGATGGCCTGGTTCGTCGCGCCCTTCGCCCGAGACTCGAGGATCTTTCCCAGCAAGACGAAGGTGATGAGCATGGCGCAGGTCTCGAAGTACGGCATTCCGCCGTTGATCTGCACGCCCGCCTCGCCCTGTCCAGTCGCCCGCCGCGACGGGCATGAACGTGATCGCGAGGGAGAACAGAAACGCGATGGTAGTGCCGAGCGCCACCAGCACGTCCATGTTCGCCGAGCCGCCCTTCAGCGACCCCCAGGCGCCCTTGTAGAAGCGCGCGCCGCAGCCGAACTGCACCGGCGCGGTCAGCACCATGAGCAGCACGTTCGCGGCGAACATGGCCTGGACGTGCGTGGGCTCCGCCGTGAACAGCCCGGCTATCGCCTCGCCCGCCGCCATATGAGCGCCGGGTATCATGCCGACGCACAGCACGATCAGCGTGAGCGCAGCCGAGACGGCGAACACGCGCAGGTCACGCTTCGCGCGCGCGGCCTCGCGGGCGCGGCGCCCCTCGTCGACCAAAGACGCGTCGTCGGGAATGATCTCCGCGGAGAAGGCCAGGTCGTCGAAAAACGCGCATCAGATCGTCGACGCTTGCGACCGTCGGGTCGAAGACGACCGCGCCCGTGTTGTTCGCCAGGTTGACCGCGCAGCTTCGCACGCCCTCGGCCTTGTTGAAGCGGCTCTCGATCGATATGGCGCAGTTCGCGCAGTGCATCCCCTCGATGGCCAGGCGAAGCGTCGCCTCGTGAACGGGCTCGACCCCTCCGCCGCAGAAGCGTCGGATGCGGCGGGTTCAACCGCGCCCTGCGCCCCGGCTTCACCGCGACCTGAGCGCCCGCGTCCTGGCCCGCCCCGCGCCGCCCGCGCCCACGACCTGCGCGAGGCTCGACGAGGGGAAAACGGGATCGGACCCTGTTTTCGGGCATGACGGCCGCCTCGAACTTCGTGTCGTCGAGAACATGCAGAAGGGCCTCCTGCCGACGACCTCTTCGTCATAGCAGACGACCCCGACGCCGATTCGAGGTCGACCCGCACATAGCCCACGCCCTGCGTCTCGCGATAGCGCTTCTCGATGTTCGCCACGCAGTTTCCGCAGTGCATGCCGCGGATCGCCAGCTCGAGCCTCTCCAGGAGAAAAGGGTTCGAACCGTCCTCGAGCAGATGCGCCACCCTGAAATCGGTGCCGTCGAGCGCGCCCATGAGGTCTTCGTCCGCGCAGACCTCGGGATCGAAAACGACGCGCGCCTGCTTGCCCTCGAGATCGACGACGACCTCGACACGCCGGGCAGCTCGCGGTAGCGCCGCTCGACGTTGGCGACGCACTTTACGCAGCGCATGTTGTCGACCGCCAGTATCACCGTGCTCATGCAATCATCACTCCTTTGAAACGCGCCCGAGGCTTCGAACGCGCCGTATGTCTGCCGTGCGAGAACGCGAAACGTCCTCACATGAACTTCCGCATGAGGCCGACCACCTCGTCGACCACGTCGTCGTTTCCCGCGCGGATCTCCTCGACGACGCATGTGCGCATATGCTCGGCGAGAAGCATCTCCGAAACGCGCCTGACCGCGCTTTCGGCGGCCGCGAGCTGGGTGAGGACGTCGCCGCAGTAACGGTTGTCCTCGATCATGGCCTTAACGCCGTTCAACTGCCCGATGGCGCGGTTCAGGCGCTTTTGCACATCGCGCTGAAGCTCGTTGCCGCGCGGCGTGTTCTTGTAGCGGCAGCAACTCGCCGCCTCCTGCGTTTCCGTCATCGGCCGACCTTTCTCTCCTCGCACGACGCACATTCATACCCTAAGGGGTATGCTATTCTTTCTGAGAATTATATACCCCTTCGGGGTATACGCAAGAGGCACGAAGGCGCGGTTCCAACTTGGACGAAATGCGCAAGCGAGCGGCAGCGCTCGGCCTCAGCGGCTCTTCCGTTCCCGCACCACGACCTCGGCAACGCCCGGCACGATTCGCGGACCGCGGCGATCTCGCTGGTCAGCTCCGCATCGCCGAGCTCCTCGAGCAGGTCCTCGCAATCGCGCTCCGCCTCGACGCCGGCGGTCTGGCGGCAGACGTCGTCGCCGTGCGTGGTGATGTACGCCACGCCGCGCTTCTCGGCGACGCGGGCCTGGGCGAACAGCAACGCGAAACCCGCGACGCCGGCGACAAACGACGCGATGAGGATGCCGAGCTTCGCCGCGGTGATGAGCACCTCCTCGTCGTAAGCGAGGTTAGCCACGAAGATGGCCATCGTGAAGCCGACGCCGCCGAGGATCGACGCCCCGAGCATGTGCATCCAGTTGACGTTCTCGGGAAGCGAGGCGATCTTGAGCTTGACGGTGATGAAGCTGAACAACATGATGCCGAGCGGCTTGCCCACGACCAGGCCGAAGAACACGCCCAGCAAAACCGGGCTCGCGGCAAGCGAGGCGAAATCGGCCCCTCAAGCGCCACGTCGGCGTTGGTCAGCGCGAACAGCGGCAGGATGCCGAAATACACCCACGGGTAGAGCTTGTGCTCGAGGCGCGTGGCGGGCGGCACCACCTGACGCGTGACGCGCGAGATGTTCTGCACGGTTTTGATGTACTCGCCCTGGGCTATGACGGGCGTGCCCTCGTCGTAAACCGATCGTGCCTCCCGAACGCGATCGTCGGACCAGTTCAGGAAGCTGTTGAGGTTCACGCGCGAGCCCGAGGGGATGGCGAACGCCAGCAAAACGCCCGCGATGGTCGAGTGCACGCCCGACATGAACACGCAATACCACAGCACGCCGCCCACAATGACGTAGGGGAAGAGCGAGTAAATGTGCGTGCGGTTCATCACCAACAGCGCCACGAAAACCGCCGCCGCGAGCCCGAGCCAGAAAAACGAGGGACTGTGCCCGTAGAACACCGCGATGACCAAGATGGCGATGATGTCGTCGGCGACGGCGAGCGTCGAGAGGAACACGCGAATGCCGTTGGGCACGCGGCTTCCCAGCAGCGCCATGATGCCGAGGGCGAAGGCGATGTCGGTCGCAGTCGGAACGCCCCACCCCTGGGCCGCCGCAGGATCTGCAGCGTTGAAAACGCTGTAGATGACGACGGGAACCGCCACGCCGCCGAACGCCGCGATGACGGGAAGCGCGGCTTGCCTGATGTTCGTCAGCTCGCCGACAGTCATCTCGTATTTGATCTCAAGCCGACGAGGAGGAAGAACACCGCCATGAAGATGTCGTTGATGATGTGCGCGAGCGACATCGTTGCGACCATGTCGCCGAAGCCGACGGTCACCTCGGTGTGCCAAAACTCGAGAAACGGCCCGTGAGCGGGGGTGTTGGCGATGACGAGCGCGGCGATGGCGGCGGCGAGCATGACGCCTGCGGCCCTGGTCGAAGAATGCGTGAAGCGGATGAGGTTCCAGTAGCGACGCTGATGACCCTGCACCTCGTTGATGTAGATGGGCTGGACGGCGGTCGCGTCGGAGCCTTCGGGCTGCGCGTCTTTCCGGAGGGCTCGTCGGCGCGGGCGCGCTGCTCGCATGCGCACGGCCGTCGGCTTCGATCGTGCTCTGAGCGCTGATCCTCGGTGAGGCTCAGGTTGTTCTCGTCGGTCATGGCGTCACCTCGTCTTGCGCCGACCCACGCGGCGCGATCGTCGAAACGGCTGGTTTCGGTAAATAAATATCGAGTGATTGTATCAGATGCCGTGCGTCGATCGGGCGATGCGCGCCGCGCGACGCCCCGATGTTGCCCTCGCCCCACGAATTCGACAAAACGCGATCGCCTCGCGACGGCGCGCACGACACGCCGCCGTGCGTATCACCTCCCCATAACGATTCCAAAGCTTTGTTTCGCCCGATGATCGGCGCTTTCGGGAAAAGTAGGCGACAGGTGCCGAGCACGCTGCCAATTTGCCGGCCACAGGGCATTTGTTTTGCGCTATGCTTGTGCCACAGCCAAAGGAAAGGGGTCGATGCACACCTCGAAGGCGAAAGCGCAGGCGGCTCGGCCGTCGGACACGCGCGGCGGCTTCACATCAAGCGCAGCTCATCCCGATTCACAGGCTGTTTTTATTCGCCGCGAGACAAGGGGTGAAAACCATGACCATCACCGTGTCCGGACGCAAGATGCCCGTGACCGACGCACTGCGCGAATATGCTGAGGAGAAGGTCGGCAGCGCCATCAAGGTGCTCGACGTCGATCCCATCAACACCGAGATCGTTCTTTACAACGAGAAGAACCCGGCCAACCCGCTGCCGGCTATTTGCGGGTCACCGTCCGCGTCAAGGGCCACATCGTGCGCGTGGAGGAAAGCGAAGAGGACATGTACGCCGCCATCGACGTGGCCGCCGCCAAGGTCGCCCGCCAGCTGCGCAAGTACAAGACCCGCGTCATCGACAAGAAGGTGCGCACCACCGAGAAAATCGCCGACCACGTCCACTCCGGCGGCGCCCGAAGGCGAGCTCGACCTCGACCGTCTCATGGACGAACTCGCAGGCGACGAGGTCGTGCGCGTGAAGGAGATCGAGTTCGCGCCCATGACCGAGGAAGAAGCCCTCATCGAGATCGACCTCATCGGACACGACTTCTTCGTTTATACTGACCGCGACACCAATCTCGTTTGCGTGCTCTACCGTCGCGAAGGCGGCGGCTACGGCAAACTCAAGCAGAAAGAGGATTAGATCGTGGCTACCATCGACACCATCCGCTCCATTCTCGAGGCCAATCTCGACATCGCCCCCGAATCCGTCACCGAGGATTCCACGTTCGACTCGCTCGGCATCGACTCGCTCGACATGGTCGAGCTGATCTGCGAGCTTGAAGACCGCTGCGAGATCGACTTCGGCGAGCCCGAGGGCCTTGAGACCGTGAAGGACCTGGTGGCCTACATCGACAGTCTGTAGGCTTTCGAAAGCACGAGGAAAAGACGACCCGGCTGAGCGCCCGCCCAGCCGGGTCGTCGTCGTTTCACAGGAAGACGGCGGAGGACGGGGATCCCGCTTCGCCCTTTAACCTCCGAGCACCGCCCGCTTCACGGCGCCGACCGAGTAGAGGCTGCCGAACGCGACGACGAGGTCGCCGTCGCGCACCAGCTCAACCGCCCTGGCGACGGCTTGAGCGGCGTCGGCCGACGTTTCGACGCGGACCCGCGGCTCGGCCTCGCTTTCCCCCGGCGCCCCTCGACGACCGAGCGCACGGCCGAGGCGAGGTCGTCAGCCGAAAGCGCGCGGGGGTTGTCGGGAGCGTAGACGACGAAGGCGCGCGCGAAGGGGGCGACCGAGCGGATCATCGGCAGGTAATCCTTGTCGGCGAGAACGCCCATGACGAACACCGCCCGCCGCGAATCGCCCGCCGCCCTCACGCCCAGATCGCGAAGCGAGTCGGCGAGAACCTCGGCGCCCTGCGGGTTATGGCCGCCGTCGACGATCACGAGCGGGTCGCGCGAGACGACTTCAAGCGCCCGGCCACGTCGCCCGCGCGATGCCCTCGCGCACGGCTTCGTCGGAGATCCCCAGCCGGCAAGGCGAAGCAGATCGAGCGCCTCGATGGCGAGCGCCGCGTTCCCGGGTTGATATGCGCCGAGCAGCGCCGGCTCATACGGCACGCCCCGGTAGGAGAACCGACGGCAGGCGAGCTTGCCGTCGACAGGCCCCACGGCAAGCTGCGAGAAGTCGGGCTCCGCCAGCACGCAGCCGAGCTCGCGCGCCGTCGCGGCGACGACCTCGCGCGCCTCGGGTTCCTGCGGCCACGACGCCACGGGAACGCCCGGCTTCACGATGCCCGCCTTCTCCCCCGCAACCGAGGAAAGCGTGTCGCCGAGGATGGCCGTGTGGTCAAGCCCGATGCGGCAGATCACGCACGCCTCAGGACGCTCGATGACGTTCGTCGAATCGAGCCTGCCGCCAAGCTCCCACCTCGAGCACGACGATGTCGCACCCGACCGAGCGAAAAATGCTCGAGCGCCACCGCGGTCATGAGCTCGAACTCGGTGGGGTGCTCGCCCGTCTCGGACTCCATGGCGCAGGCATGCTCGCGCACGAAGCGTCGTGCGCGTCAGATCCTCGCGCGTGATGTTGCGCCCGTCGACGCGAATGCGCTCCTCGAACACCTCGACGTAGGGGCTGGTGAAAAGCCCCGTCTTATAGCCCGCGCACGCGAGCACGCTCGACAGGTACGCGCACGTCGACCCCTTGCCGTTCGTTCCGCCACGTGCACGAAGCGCAGCGCGTCGGGCGCCCATGCGCTCGAGAAGCTCCGCGATGCGGTCGAGCCCTGAGCCGAGATCTGCCAACGGGCGTGTTTATGTAAGCGACGGCGTCGAAGGGGCCAGAAGCTTCCGCCTGACGCCCCCTCGTCGGACGATGCGGGCGCAAACGCCCATGTCACGCCCCCATCTCCCGCGCGACGGCACGCGCGACGCGCGATCTCGCCGTCGACGCCCGCCTGCGTCAAAGGCGGCGCGCAAAGCGTCCTCGTCGAACGCCTCTTGCGCCGAAACGCCCCCTCCAAGGCTTCGGCCTCGAAAGGGCTTCGCAGCGGCGGACCCGGCAAGCTCCGCCCGAGCCGCCGCGCGCTGAGGTCGGCGCGGCGGGCACGCGACCATCGCCGTGCCGACGTCGTTTTTCGGAATGGCGGCGAGCTGACCCGGCGTCAGATACGACGCGATGCCCGCCGCGGCGCGCTTGCCGGGCGCCCATCGCCAAGATGACCGTCGCCGCCCCTGCTCACGGCGTCGCCGCCCGCGAAGACGCCCGGCACCGACGTCGCGCACGTCTCCTCGTCGACCACGATGAGGTTGCGGCTCGTCGTCTCGAGGCGGTGTGGTGCGCGCGATAAGCGGGTTGGTCTTGTTCCCGATGGAGATGACGAACATGTCGCACGCGATCACGTGGTTGGACCCCGCTTTCGCATGTGGGGCGCTTCTTCCGCCCTCGTCGGGCTCTCCCAGCTCCATGTCGACCACTTCCGCGCCGACGAGCCACCCCACGTCGTCGCCGATCAGCTTCACGGGGTTGGTGAGCGTCTTGAAAACGACGCCCCCTCCTCGGCATGGCGGATCTCCGCTTCGCGCGGGCATCTCCTCGCGCCCGCGGCGATACACGACCGTCACCTGGCGCCGAGCCGGGCGCGCCGTGCGCGCCGCGTCCATGGCGACGTCGCCGCCGACGACCACGCAACGCTTGCCCTTGAACACCGGCGTCTCATACTCGGGGAACCGATAGCCCTTCATGAGGTTGACGCGCGTGAGCAGCTCGTTGGCCACGCACACGCGCCGTTGAGGCCCCTCGCCCTCGATGCCCATGTAGCTCGGCAAGCCCGCACCGGTGGCGACGAACACGGCGTCGAACCCGTGCTCGCCGAGCAGCTCTTCGACGTCGAAGGGCTTGCCGACCACGGCGTTCACCTCGAACTTCACGCCAAGCGCCTCGATAGCCGCGACCTCGCGCGCGACGAGGCTTTTCAGAAGGCGGAACTCGGGATGCCGTACGTCAGAACGCCGCCGACCTCGTGGAGAGCCTCGAACACCGTGACGTCCGCCCCCGAACTTCGCCAGCTCGCCTGCGCAGGTGAGCGACGCCGGGCCCGAGCCGACGACCGCGACGCGCTTGCCCGACAGATCGGTTCGGGCGCGATGAGCGGCACGGCCTCCGCCTCGCGGCGTGAGCTCGTCTTCGCCGTCGAGCGTGCCTGCGCGACGTGCCGCGCGCCTGGCGTCAAGAGCCGCGTTCTGCCTCGGGCCTGCGTCCGCCGCCCAGTCGGCGATGAAGCGCCGAGCCGTCCGATGCCCACCGGCTCGCCGCCCTTGCGGCCGCGCATGCACACGCCCTCGCACCAGACTCCTGGGGCAGACGCGCCCGCAGATGGCGGGAAGCGCGTTCGCGTCCTTCACGGCGGCGTAGGCGTTCGCGAAGTCACGCCGGGCGATATGCGCGATGAACTCGCGAATGGGAACGCCGACGGGCACCCCGAGACGCAGGGCTTCGACGAGCACTGGATGCAGCGGCGCGCTTCGTTGACGGCGCTTTCCGCGTTGTAGCCAAGCGTCACCTCCGCGAACGTGTTGGCGCGCTCGGCGGATCGAGAACGGGGACGGGGGTCTTGTACCCCTGGCGGTTGTAGTTGAACATACGCGACATCGGCCTCACGCATCCTTCTCGACGAGAGCAGCCGCCGGACGAACCGTCGCGTCGCAATCACGCGCCTCGCTTGCGAGCTCGCGCGCTTCACGCTCTTGCGCGCGGCGTCCCTCGTAGCTGCGGTACATCACGCCGCGGCGCATGGCGTCGTCGTAGTCGACCAGATGCCCGTCGAAGTCGGGCCCGTCCACGCAAGCGTGGAGGTACTCATCGCCCACCTTCACCCGGCATCCTCCGCACATGCCCGTGCCGTCGATCATGAGCGGGTTCATCGAGACGAGCGTCTTGATGCCGTGGGGCTTCGTGGTCAGCGCGACGAACTTCATCATGATCACAGGACCCACAGCCAGCACCAGATCGTAGTCGGCCCCCTTCTATCCAGCGCTTCAGCGGCTCGGTGACCACGCCTTTGCTGCCGTTTGAACCGTCGTCGGTCATGACGATGGAGCGGCTCGAGCACGCAGCCATCTCCTCTTCGAATATGATCAGGTCAGACGATCGGAAACCCGTGATGACATCGACCTCGCAGCCGTGGTCGTGGAGCCACTTCGCCTGCGGGTAGGCGATGGCGCAGCCCAGCCCGCCGCCGATCACGCACGCGCGCCGAGATCCTTCGAGCTCGGTGGGGTTTCCCAGAGGGCCGACGAAATCGAGCAGCGCCTCGCCCGCCTTCATGCGAGAAAGGCGCATGGTGGTGGCGCCGACCGCCTGGAACACGATGGTGACGGTGCCCGTCTGCGCGTCGGCCTCGTTCATGGTGAGCGGGATGCGCTCGCCTTCCTCGTCGATGCGCAGCATGATGAACTGACCTGGCTTGATCTTGCGCGCGATCTGCGGAGCGCGCACGACCATGCGCGTGACTTCGGCGTTCAACGGCTCAACGGCTTCGATTGGATACATTGCCCTCGATCCCCCTTATCGTTGCCGGGCGAAAACGCGCCGACGCCGCACGACATGCGTGCGCCCGCGCGCCACCCGACGTAAATGAAGCGTTCAGTATAGCAAAGCGCTGTTGCCGATCGATTACGGATCGAGGTCTTTCGTGCACGTTCAAGCGGAAAACAACGGAAAACGCTGAGGTCAGCGGGTGACACCTCACCCGAGCGCAGGAGCTCGCCGAGCGTGGCGAAGTCGTTTTCGAGCGCGACCCGCTTGCTGCCGTCGTACAGCGCGGCCGCGGGATGAAAGATGGGGAACACCTTGAAGCGCCCCGCCCGCTGCAGCGTGCCGTGCAGGCGCGTGATGCCCACATCGGTTTTCAGGATGAACTTCGTGGAGAAGTTGCCCAGGGTGACCATGTACTCGGGGTCGATGGTGCGCGTCTGCTCGCGCAGGTACGGGCGTGCACAGCTCGATCTCCTCGGGACGAGGGTTGCGGTTTCGGGCGGGCGGCACTTGAGCACGTTGGCGATGAACACGTCCTCGCGCGCGAGGCCCGCGATGGCCAGCAGCTCGTTGAGGTACTTGCCGACGGCGCCCACGAAAGGCTCGCCCTGCAAATCCTCGTTCTTCCCGGCGCCTCTCCGACGATGAGCACGCGCGCGGACGGATTCCCCGCCCGAACACGGTCTGCGTGCGCCCGTCGGCGAGCGGGCACTTCCTGCGACTCGACTGCCGCGCGAATCTCCTCGAGAGGGATATGCGGTTTCGTCATGTTACGTCTTCCTTCCTCGAACCCGCTCAAGCGCCCAAGTCCCCGGCGCCCGGCTAGCGGTACAGGCGCGGCAAGCGCGATCGGCCGAACCCGAGGGCCACCTCGCGCTGCACGGTGCCCAGCTTGCGCGCCATCTCTCCATGGTCACCGCCGCATCTCCCGACGAGCCGACGACGATCACCTCGTCGCCGATCTGAGGGGTCGACGCGACGGCGCGTCGCGTATGTGCGCAGGTCGACCTCGAACATGCACTGATCCATGCAAATGCTTCCCACCTGGCGAAACGCCTTGCCGTCGACAAGGAAGTCGGTGTTTCCCGAAAGGGAGCAGCGCAATCCGTCGGCGTATCCGATGGGCACGGTGCAGATCTTGACCGAGCCGGGCGAGCGATAGCGCATGCCGTAGCCGACGCCTTCGCTCATGGGGACGATCTTCGCATCGACGATGCGCGCGTGCACGCTCATGGCGGGCGACAGCTCGACCAAGCCGTGCGTTTCGGCGCAAGGGTGGAACCCGAAGAGGGCGGAGCCGATTCTCACCATGTCGAAGTGAACCTCGGGATAGCGGATAGCCGCCGCCGAATTGGCAGCGTGCACGATGCCGGGGTTGACGTTGGCGGCGCGCAGCGCGCCCACCGCCTCCACGAAGCGCTTCGCCTGGATTTGGAGGTCGAGCGTCTCGAGCACTCCGCCGTGGCGAAATGGGTGAACGTGCCCACCAGCTCGAGCGCACGATGGAACCCGATCTGGTGCATGAACGGCACGACCTCGTCCCAACGCACGCCGATGCGGTTCATGCCCGTGTTGATCTCCAGATGAAACGGCGCGCGCAGCCCCACCGAATCGGCGGCCTCGGCGTATTGATGGCGAACTCGGCCGTGAAGATGCTCGGCATGATCTTGTAGGCCAGAAGAAGCGGGATCGCCGAGATCGGCGGCTCGCCGAGCACCAGCACCGGCGCGTTGATGAGCGCCTCGCGCAGCTCGATGGCCTCGTCCACCGTGGCCACGCCAAGCTGTAATCGGCCCCCCGAGTTGAGGGCCATCTTCGCGCAGCGCACGGCTCCGTGGCCGCATGCGTCGGAGGAGACCACCGCCATCAGGCGCACCCCGTCGGGAAGACGGCGCTTCACCTCGATGCAGTTGCGGCGTATGGCGGAAAGATCAACCTCGACCCACGCCCAGCGACGATCGGTTTGCGCGATGCGGGCAAGCTTGTCGGGGTCGAACGACGGCGCGCTCGAGCGGGCAGGGCCCCCCGCGAGATAATCCGCCATGCCGACCTTCGAACGCAGGGGGCCACGTTCCCACGCCCGACGCCCTATCGTCGGCGGATGTATCCGCGCTTCGCGCGCCCCAGCCCGAAACGGCGGCGCGTGAAGCAGCCGGCGCATCGCAGCGGTAGCGCGGATCGGCGGACGCGCGGCGAATCGCCTCTCCTGCGGAGACGAAGTCGGAGTCGCGCTTCGAGAATCCCGTGAAGCCGTTTGGTAGATCGCCCATAAATATGCATCGCCTTTTCGCGCAGGTGGACATTGCAAGCATGAAGCCCTGAAAAGTATAGCGCAAACGAACGGGGGCGGATTGCCCGACCCCCCCCGCAACGGCGCGCGTCGCAACCGCACGGCGCACGCGACGCGCGCCCTCATCGAACCTCGGGCTTAGTCGTGCCCGCCGCCTGCCATCATCTTGACAGCATGGGGGAAGCACGCCGACGATGCCCTCCCAGTTCTCCGTCGCGGCCTTCGTCGAACCCGGCAGGTTGACGACCAGCGTGCGGCCGCGCTGCATGCACACGGCGCGCGAGAGCATGGCGTGCGGCGTGATCTTCAGGCTGTGGGCGCGCATGGCCTCGGCGATGCCGGGCACGTTGCGATCGCACACGTCCTGCGTCGCCTCGGGCGTCACGTCGCGCAGGGAAAGCCCGCTCCCCCGCAGGTCAGCACGACGTCGACGCCCAGATCGTCGGCGCAGTGCTTGATGGCCTGGGCGATATGGGGCCGCTCGTCTTTCACCAGGGTGTGCGTGCGGCACACCCAGCCGGCCTCGGCGATGAGCTTCTCGAGCGCATCGCCTGCGAAGTCCTGGCTCAGATCACGCGTGTCGGAGCAGGTGACGATTCGAACGTGATGGGTTTGGCTTCCTCGGACATCTTTTCCTTCCTTCCCTTCAAGACGCGGGGATCCCGCGCCGAACAGCGACGTTAGATCACGACTTCCTCGGGCACGTCGAGCACGAAGCACTCGATCGTGTCGCCGGCGCGCTTTCGGCTCGAGCCCTTCGGGCATGACCGCCATGCAGTTGGTCTTCTGGATGACGCCGAACAGCCCCGAGCTTTGGTTCTTCGCGGGCGTGACCACGTACTCGCCCGCCTCGTCCTTCGAGACGGTCGCGCGCATGAAGATGCGGCGCGGGTCCTTCTTCTTCACGTCCTTGGAGAGCTTGCCGACGATGACGGGGCGCTCCATGCAGGTGTAGCCCTGCATCTTGCGCAGCGCGGCGCGGATGATCAGCTCGAAACCGCAGTACGCCGCGGCGGGATTGCGGGAAGGCCGAACACGGGAACGCCTTTGACCAGCCCGAACGTCTGAGCCTTGCCGGGGCGCATGTTGACCGTCGTCATGCAGAGCTCGCCGAGCTCGGCCACCACCGGCTTGATGAAGTCGAAGTCCCCGTTGGCGGCGCCGCCGGTGGTCACCACGAAATCTTAGCTCTCCACCGCGTCCGCGACCGCAGACTCAAGCGCCTCGTAGGTGTCCTCGACGATGGGGAGGATGGACGGCTCGGCGCCCGCCGCCTTCGCGCACGCGGCCATCGCGTAGCTGTTGGGTTGCGGATCTTGCCCGCGGTCGGAACCTCGCTCGGATCGACCAGCTCGCTTCCCGTGGCGATGATGGCCACGCGGGGAGCGCGGTAGGTCTCCACCTCGAGCACGCCGCAACCTGCGAGGAAGCCCACGCCCGCAGTGCCGATGACCTCGCCCGCCTCGACGATGACCTCGCCGGCGCGCGCCTCCTCGCCCGCTTCGCGGATGTTCGAGCGCACCGCGGTCGGCGCGGCGAACGACACGATGGAACCCGGCGCCCGTCGCCTTCCACCACGTCGACGATCTCGTATTTCACCACGGCATCGGCACCTTCGGGCACCGGCGCGCCCGTCATGATGCGCACGCACTCGCCGGAGGCGATGGCGCCCGTAGACGCTTCCGGCGCCGATCTCGGCGATGACGGAAAGCTTCACCGGGCTCTCCTCGGTCGCCGCCTCGAGATCGGCCGCATGCAGGGCGAATCCGTCCATGGCGGCGTGGGCGAACGGCGAGACGTCGATGTCGCTGCGCAGATCGGCGGCCGCGACGCGACCGACCGCGTCGAGAATCGACACGCGCTCGGTCGGCATGGCCGACACGTGGGAAAGCACGAGCTCGCGCGCCTCCTCGAGCGAAATCATTTCCTTCATGAACTACCCCTTTCACCTAAGCGCCATCGCCTGCGCGGCGAACCCTCGAGACGGGCGCTGTCATAACACAGCGCCTATTATAGCGCTGCAAGAATGATGGAACGGGCAGAATGAGAGGCAGCGAGCGAGACGCTCCCGGGGCGGACGGGCTACGAGAGCAACGGACGCATGCGGCGCATAGCCTCGACGGTGTCGGACGGGCTGCCGAACGACGAGAGGCGGAAATACCCCTCGCCACACGGGCCGAACCCCCGAGCCCGGCGTTCCGACCACCTGGGCGTTCTCGAGAAGGTAATCGAAGAACTCCCAGCTGCCCATGTTCCGCGGGCACTCCATCCACACATATCGGGCGTTCACGCCGCCGCAGTACCACACGCCGGCATCGTCGAGCGCCTCCATGATGACGCGCGCGTTGCGCTTTGTACGCCGCGATGTTACGCTCGACCTGCAACCGACCCTCGGGGGTGAACACCGCGGCAGCCCCCTTCTGCACGATGCAGCTCACGCCGTTGGTCTTCGTCGTGCGGTTGCGCACCCACATGTCGGCGAGCCGCATGCCGCCGCGCTCAAGGTCGAGGGGAATGACGGTGTAGCCGAGGCGCGTGCCCGTGAACCCAGCGGTCTTGGACAGCGAGCAAATCTCGATCGCGCAGGTACGCGCGCCGTCCACCTCGAAGATGCTGTGCGGCGCGCCCGCATCCTCTACGAAGGCCTCGTAGGCGGCGTCGAACAAGATGACGGCCCCACGCGCGTTGGCGAAATCGATCCACGCCTTCAGCTTATCGCGCGTGAAGTAGGCGCCGGTGGGATTGCCGGGCGAGCACAGGTAGATCAGATCCGCCTCGGCGGAGGGGTCGGGCCACGGCGCGAAGCCGTCGTCTTTCCCCGACTCCAAACGCACGATGCGCCTGCCCGCGATGACGTTGGCGTCGACGTAGGCGGGGTAGGCGGGCTCCATCACCAAAGCCGGGCTCGACGCGTCGAACAAATCGAGGATGTCGCCCAGCTCATCGCTCGCCCCGCTCGACACGAACACCTCCGAGGGATCGAGCGCCACCCCGCGCGACGCGTAATGGCGCGCGATGGCCTCGCGCAGGAAAGGCGCCCGCATTCGGGAAGATACCCTTGGAAAGTCGCCGCGTCAGCCTGCGCATCGACGCCCTCGTGCAAAGCCGCGATAACCGCAGCGGGCAACGGCAACGACACGTCCCCGATGCCCAGGCGCAGGATGCGCTCGTCAGGATGGGCCGCAGCGTACGCGGCGACCCTGCGGGCGATCCCCGCGAACAGGTACGAGTCCTTCAACTCGGCGTAATGTCGGTTCAGCTCGATCATAGCTCGACCTCCCTTCGCAGACCGTCGCCGCAGGCCCGGTCATGACCGTCTCTCCCCGTCGGGGGCCACCTCGATCGTGAGCTCGCCGCCGTCGAGAACCACGCGCACGGGCTGCGTCCCGCAGACGAGCCCCGCGCGAACGGCTGCCGCCGCGGCGGCGCACGAGCCCGTCCCGCAGGCCATGGTGATGCCGCTGCCGCGCTCCCACACGCGCACGCGCAGCTCGTTTTCGCCCGTCACCGCGACGAACTCGACGTTGACCCCGCCGGGGAACGCCTCATGGCGCTCGAGCGCCGCGCCGAGCGAAGACGCCGGAGCCGCAAGGGCGTCGTCGACGAAGACGACCGCATGGGGATTGCCCACGTCGACGGGAACGAGCCGCACCTTGTCGCCAAGCGCCTCCACCGTGCGCTCGGGTTCGACCGTCACCTTCCCCATGCGCACGGAGGCGCGCTCGACAAGCCGTCGTCACCCGCTTCGAGCCTGAGTCCTTTATGCCGGAACGCGTTCGCACGCGCACGTCGAGGCGGTCGACGAACCCTTTGTCGTAGAGGTACTTCCCCACGCAGCGAACGCCGTTTCCGCACATCATCGCCTCGCTGCCGTCCGCGTTGAAGATGCGCATCGCGCAGTCGGCGTCGTCTGCGGGCGCGATCCATATCATGCCGTCGGACCCCACGCCGAAGTGCCTGTCCGACAGACATACCGAAAGCCGGGAGGCGCACATGCCGTAGCGCTCCTTTGCCCGATCGGGGGTTGCCTAGCACGTAGAGGTAGTCGTTGCCCAGACCGTGCATCTTGGTGAATCTCAGGTTCATGCCCTTTTCCTCCCTCGTCTTCGGAAAGCTTGCGCTCGAAGCGGCTCTTCGCCGTGTTAGAGGGCACAGGCGTCGGGTAGCGCCCGTCGAAGCAGGCGGCGCACAGCCCCATCCCGCCCGCAAGCTCGCCGATCCTTGCCGTCGGCAGATACCCCAGGCTGTCCGCCCCGAGCTCGCGGGCGATCTGCGCCACGCTGCAACGGCAGGCGATCAGATGCTCCTCGGAGTCGATGTCGGTGCCGTAATAGCAGGGATGCAGAAACGGCGGCGCGGATATGCGCAGGTGAACCTCGGTCGCGCCGGCTTCACGCAGAAGCGCCACGATGCGCCGCGCCGTGGTGCCGCGCACGATGGAGTCGTCGACGAGCACCACGCGCCGCCCGCGCACGCACTCCTTCACCGCAGACAGCTTGAGACGCACCTTGTCCAGGCGCGCGCTTTGCCCGGCGAGATGAACGTGCGCCCGACGTAGCGGTTGCGCACCAGCCCCATGCCCCACTCGACGCCCGACGCGCGCGCGTAGCCGAGCGCCGCGTCAAGCCCCGAATCGGGAACGCCCACCACCACGTCCGCGTCGACCGGATGCTCTTCGGCCAGTATGCGCCCTGCACGCAGGCGGGCGGCGTGCACCGAGACGCCGTCGACGACGGAGTCCGGACGGGCGAAGTAGATGTACTCGAACGCGCAGGAGGCGCGCGGGGCGCTAAGGCAGTGCTCGCGGCGGGAGCGCGGCCCGCCGCCGTGAACACCACGATCTCGCCGGGTTCGACGTCGCGCAGGAACTTCGCCCCGACCGCTGCGAGCGCGCAGCTCTCGGAGGCGACCACGTAGGCGCCGTCCTCGGTCACGCCGTAGCACAGCGGGCGAAAGCCGCGGGGATCACGTGCGCAGATGAGCTTCTGCGGCGACATCAGCACGAGCGAGTACGCGCCCTCTATCGTGTCCATCGCCGCCGACAGCGCGTCTTCGATGGAAGCCGACCGCAGCCGCTCGCGCGTCACCACGTAGGCGATGGTCTCGGTGTCGCCCGTCGCGTGGAAGATGGCGCCTCAAGCTCCAGCTCGCAGCGCAGCTCGTCGGCGTTGCTGAGGTTTCCGTTGTGCGTGAGGGCCATGCGCCCCTTTGCGGTGGTTCACCTCGATCGGTTGGCAGTTGGCCCGAACGCTCGCGCCCGTGGTCCCATAGCGCACATGCCCCACCGCCATCGAGCCCTGGGGCATGCGGGCGAGAACCTCGGGGGTGAACACCTCCCCACCAAGCCGAGGTCTTTACGCGAGGCGAACACCCCGTCGTCGTTCACCACGATGCCGCAGCTCTCCTGCCCGCGATGCTGAAGCGCGAAAAGCCCGCAGAACGTCATGCTCGCCACATCGTCGGGAGCGGGTGCGAACACGCCGAACACGCCGCATTCCTCGTGAACTCCCATCAAGCCCTCCCCCTCATGCGGGCGCAGGCCGCGCCGACGAACCCGAGGAACAGAGGATGAGGACGCGTCGGACGGCTCTTGAACTCGGGATGGTACTGCACGCCCACGTAGAACGGCTCATCGGGCAACTCGACCGCCTCGACGAGGCGACCGTCGGGGAGGTGCCGGACGCGCGCAAGCCTGCGGCGTCGAGGGCCGCGCGAAACTCGCCGTTCACCTCGAGGCGATGGCGGTGCCTCTCGCTCACCTCGCGAACTCCGTAGCAACGCTCGAGCACGCTGTCGGGAGCGATGACGCACGGGTACGCGCCGAGGCGCAACGTGCCGCCCTTCTCGAGCTCGGCGCTTTGCCCCGCATGAAGTCGATCACCTTGCGGGGGCACGCCTCGTCGAACTCGCCCGAGCCCGCGCCCTCAAGCCCGGCGACGTTGCGCGCGAACTCGATGACCGCCGCCTGCATTCCCATGCAGATGCCGAGAAAAGGCACGCCCCGTTCGCGGGCGAAGCGCGCGGCGTTCACCATGCCCTCCACGCCGCGCGGCCCGAACCCGCCCGGCACGATGACGCCGTCGAGGTCCCCGAGAAGCCGTGCGCACGCGCGCTCGTCGTCGAGGTCCTCGGAATCTATCCAGTCGATGCGCACGCCCACGCCGTGCTCGTAGCCGGCATGGCGCAGCGCCTCCGCCACCGAGAGGTAGGCGTCGTGCAATTCGACGTATTTGCCAACCAACCCGATGCGCACCTCGTCCTCGACGTCGACGATGCGACGCACCAGCGACTCCCACTCACCAAGGTCGGGCTCGCCCACCTCGAGCCGCAGCCTGCGGCAGACCGCCTGCGCCAGTCCCGCGCGCTCGAGCATGAGCGGCGCCTCGTAGAGGCTCTCGAGCGTGCGGTTCTCGATGACGCAATCGGGCCTCACGTTGCAGAAGAGGGCGACTTTGGAGAACACGGCGTCTTCGAGGGGCCGATCGCAGCGCAGCACGATGACATCCGGGGCGACGCCGAGCTCTTGCAAGGTTCTCACCGAGTACTGCGTCGGCTTGGTTTTCTGCTCGCCGGAGCCTTGCAGGTAGGGAACGAGCGTGACGTGGATGAACATGCTGTCATCCCGCGCGTTCTCAAGCGAGATCTGGCGGATGGCCTCGATGAAGGGCTGCGCCTCGATGTCGCCGACCGTTCCCCACCTCGGTGATGACCACGTCGGCGTCCGTCCTTTCGCCCACCTCGTAGACGAAACGTTTGATCTCGTCGGTCACGTGCGGGATGACCTGCACGGTCGAGCCCAGGTACGCCCCGCGGCGCTCCTTCTCGAGCACGGTGTAGTACACCTTGCCCGCGGTGAGGTTCGAGAACTTGTTGAGGTCCTCGTCGATGAAGCGCTCATAGTGGCCCAGATCGAGGTCGGTTTCTGCGCCGTCTTCGGTCACGTAGACCTCTCCGTGCTGATACGGGCTCATGGTGCCCGGATCCACGTTGAGGTAAGGATCAAGCTTCTGAGCGGCCACGCGCAGGCCGCGCGCCTTCAGGAGCCTGCCAAGGGATGCGGCGGTGATGCCCTTGCCCAGCCCCGACACCACGCCGCCCGTGACGAATACATACTTGGTCATGACCTCTCCTGACTCCGATCCGAATCCGCAAGCTCGAGGCGGCGCAGCGCTTCTGCGTAACCTTCCCGAACGTCTCCTGAGATCGCGCCTGAACCGGTCCTTATCCAGATGAGCTCCGGTCGCCGCGTCCCACAGCCGGCACGTGTCGGGGCTGATCTCGTCGGCGAGGATGATCTGACCGTCGGACGTGCGCCCGAACTCCACCTTGAAGTCGACAAGCCTCACGCCCCGCCCCTCCCAGAAGCCGACGAGGATGTTATCGATCAGCAACGCGAGCTTTTTCATCCGATCGATCTCCGACGCCGTCGCCAAGCCGAGAGCACGCACATGCGACGCGTTGATCAGCGGATCGCCCAGCGCGTCGTTTTTGTACGAGAACTCGATCGTGGGCTCGAGGAAGGCGACCCCCTCGGGCACGCCGTAGCGCGTCGCGAACGATCCCGCAGCCGCGTTGCGCACGATCACCTCGAGCGGAACGATCTCGACCGCGCGCACCAAGGTCTCGCGCTCGCCCAGCTCGGACACGAAATGAGTCGGCACGCCCATGTCGGCGAGCACGCGCATCAAGACGTTGCTCATATGGTTGTTGACAGCGCCTTTGCCCTCGATCGTGCCCCTCTTCTTCCCGTTGAACGCCGTGGCGTCGTCTTTGTACTCCATGATGAGCAACGAGGGGTCGTCGGTTTCGTACACGCGCTTCGCCTTGCCCTCGTACCGCAGGGGTCCTTTTTCTCACGATTCGCTCCTCCCTGTCTTTCAAACCTCGCCGTCGATCGAACGCTATCGCACGCCGAACAGCAGATCGCCGTACGTCGGGAACGGCCAGAAACGCTTGAGGTGATCGTCTCCGCCTCGTCGGCCGGGGCGCGCAGGGCGTCCATGCGGCGAGCACCTCGTCGCGAATCGCCTCGGAGCGCCTCGACGACGCCCGAGGTCTCCTCTAGAGACGCGCGACCGCCCCGTCGAGGTCGTCCGCCGCGACGAGCATGCGCTCGACCAGCCCCGACAAGCGCTCGACCAGGGCGATCTCGCTGCTCAGGCTCACGTTCGGCGCCACGGCCCGCTTCGCCGCCGCAGTCTCGGCGATCTCGCGCGCAAACGCCTCCACGGCGGGGACGATCTCGGTGCGCGCCATGTCCGTCATCGTCGCCGCCTCGATCTCGATGGAGTTGCAGTAGTTCTCCAGCATGATCTCGGTACGCGATTCCAACTCGGCGACGGTGAACACGCCGTGCGAGGTGAGCATGGCCACGTTCTTCTCGTCGAGCAGGCGGGGCATGCAGTCGGGCGTGGTCTTGAGGTTCTCCAGGCCGCGCACGTTGACCGCCTCGTCGATCCACGCATCGTCGTAGCCGTTGCCGTTGAACACGATGCGGGCGTGGTCTTTGATGGTCTTGCGGATCATCTCGTGCAACGCGCCCTCGAAATCGGGCGCGCCCCTCGAGCCTGTCGGCGTAGATCCTGAGGCTTTCCGCCACCGCGCCGTTGAGCATGATGTTCGTGCAGGCGATGGAGTCGCTCGAGCCCACCATGCGAAACTCGAACTTGTTGCCGGTGAAGGCAAAGGGGCTCGTGCGGTTGCGGTCGGTGGTGTCGCAGCTGAACAGGGGCAAGACATCGACTCCAAGCTTCATCTTGCGCTTCAGCGTTCTCGTAGGGGGTGTCGTCTCGATGCGCGCATGATGGCGCTCAGCTCGTCGCCGAGGAACATCGAGATGACCGCGGGCGGGGCCTCGTTCGCGCCCAGGCGGTGATCGTTGCCCGCCGTGGCGACCGAGAGACGCAGCAGATCCTGATAGTCGTCCACCGCCTTGATGACGGCGCAGAGAAACAAGAGGAACTGGGCGTTCTCGTAGGGGGTGTCGCCCGGGGCGAGCAGGTTTTGGCCCGTGTCCGTTCCGATGGACCAGTTGTTGTGCTTGCCGAGCCGTTGATGCCCTCGAAGGGCTTCTCGTGCAGCAGGCAGACCAGTCGTGGCGCGAGGCGACCTTCTGCATGACCTCCATGGTCAGCTGGTTGTGGTCGGTGGCGATGTTGGTGGTGGAGTACACGGGCGCCATCTCGTGCTGGGCAGGGAGCGACTTCGTTGTGCTTGGTCTTCGCGATCATGCCCAGCTTCCACAGCTCCTCGTCCAGGTCGGCCATGAACTCGGAAACATGCGGCTGATGGCGCCGAAGTAATGCTCCTCCAGCTGCTGGCCCTTCAGGGAGGCCTGGCGCCGAACAGCGTGCGACCCGTGAAGACGCAGATCACGCCGGCGCTCGTACATCTCCTCCGCGACCAAAAAGTACTCCTGCTCGGGCCCCACCGAGGTGATCACACGCTTGACCTCGCCGTTTCCAAACAAACGCAAGATGCGCAGCGCCTGGCGGTTGAGCGCCTCCATCGAGCGCAGAAGCGGCGTCTTCTTGTCGAGGGCGTCTCCGGTGAAGGAGCAAAACGCCGTGGGGATGCACAGCGTGGAGCCTTTGATGAACGCGTAGCTGGTGGGGTCCCACGCGGTATAGCCGCGGGCCTCGAAGGTGGCGCGCAGACCTCCCGTTAGGGAAACGAGGAGTCGTCGGGCTCGCCTTTCACCAGCTCCTTGCCCGAAAACTCCATGATCACGCCGCCGTCGGGCGAGGGGGTGATGAAGCTGTCGTGCTTCTCGGAAGTAATGCCCGAAAGCGGCTGGAACCAGTGCGCGTAGTGGGTGGCGCCGCGCGCGACCGCCCAGTCCTTCATGGCGGCGGCGACCGCGTTCGCCACGCTCAAATCGAGGCGCGCGCCCTCGTCGATGGTCCGCCTCAACGACCGGTACACCTTCGCGGGAAGCGTCGCCTTCATGGCGCGGTCGTCGAACACCAAGCTTCCGAACTCCTCGGGAACGTTCATCTCAGCCCTTCCTTTCCCTTTCGGTCGATCAATCCACCGTCAGCGAACGTACATGCTCGCGTACGGCCTCGGCGAGGCAGGGGGGCGACGCGGAAGAACTCCGCCGCCTCGCCCGCGACGCGGCAACCCAGCTCATCTGCGAACAAGAGGTCGTACTCCTCAAGCAGGGGCACCAAGACGGCGAGGTCGGCGGCGTCGACGCGCGAGAGCACGACCTCATCCGACAGCGCGTCCCGCGCGGCGGGCGACGCAGGTAGATGACGCCGCCGTGCATGCCGCGCGCAAGGCAATCGCCCGTCTCGCCGAGCACGACGAACACGCCGCCCGCCATGTACTCGCCCAGAAAGCTCCCCGCGTCCTTGCCGACCACCACGACGGGGCGTCGCTCGCCGTACTGCTTCATGTGAATGCCCGCGCGCCAGCCGCAGCCGTCGCGAATGAACACGCGCCCGCCGCGCATCGCGTATCCTGCCGCGTCTCCGCAGCGCCCGTGCACGATCACCTCGCCGTTGCCGCGCCAGGTTGCCGGAGTCCGCAGATCACGAGGCGTTGATGCCCATGCCGCCCATCATTTCCTTCAGCTCGTGATCCCACGCGGTGACGAGGTTGATCAGGCGCTGCGAGCCGATATCCGGGTTGAGGCGCTTGACCAGCTCGGGGCGCTGGGTCGCGATACCCCAGTTGCACTTGCCGGTCTGGCAGGTGCGGCACAGATGGCAGCCCATGGCAAGCAGAGCGCTGGTCGCGATGTAGCAGGCGTCCGCGCCGAGCGCGATGGCTTTCAGCAGATCTGCGGAGTTGCGGATGGAACCGCCGACAACGACCGAGACCTGATCGCGGATGCCCTCGTCGCGCAGACGCTGATCGACCGCCGCGAGCGCAAGCTCGATCGGGATGCCGACGTTGTCGCGGATACGGGTCGGAGCCGCGCCGGTACCGCCGCGGTAGCCGTCGATGCAGATGACGTCCGCGCCCGAGCGGGCAACACCCGAAGCGATCGCCGCTACATTATGTACGGCTGCGATCTTGACCATCACCGGCTTTTTGTATGCGGTTGCTTCCTTGAGCGAGAAGACGAGCTGGCGCAGGTCCTCGATGGAGTAGATGTCGTGGTGGGGAGCCGGGCGAGATGGCGTCCGTGCCCTCCGGGATCATACGGGTCTTGGAGATGTCCGGGCCGACCTTGAGGCCGGGCAGATGGCCGCCGATGCCGGGCTTTGCGCCCTGACCCATCTTGATCTCGATGGCGGCGCCGGCTTCGAGGTAATCCTTGTGCACGCCGAAGCGGCCGGATGCGACCTGAACGATGGTGTGGGGGCCGTACTGATAGAAGTCCTGGTGCAGGCCGCCCTCGCCGGTATTATAGTAGGTGCCGAGCGCGCAGGCCGCGCGGGCGAGGGAAGCGTGGGCGTTTAGGAGATCGAACCGTAGCTCATCGCGGAGAACATGATCGGCACGTTCAGCTCGAGCTGCGGCGTCATGTTCGGGACGAGCCTGCCGTCCTTGTCGCGCTCGATCTTGCCCGGCTTTTTGCCGAGAAAGGTCTTGGTTTCCATGGGCTCGCGCAGCGGATCGATGGAGGGGTTCGTGACCTGGCTCGCGTTCAGCAGCAGACGATCCCAGTACACCGGGTACGGCACCGGGTTTCCCATCGACGAGAGCAGCACGCCGCCCGACGACGCTTGCTTGGCGATGTCCTGCATGCACTCGAGCGTCCACACCGCCGATCCGCCGTCGACCTGCGGCCAGCGTGCGATGGACAGCGCGCGCGTAGGGCACGTCAGCACGCACCGCAGGCAGTTCACGCACTTCGAATGCTCGGCGGAAGGCCTTTTCCCACCTGGGTGCGCGACATGCACGCCGTTGGCGCACTCACGAACGCAGATGCCGCAGTTCACACACGTCTCGGCGTCGCGTCGCACCTGATAGCGCGGCAAAACGTAGTCGATCATAGCTCGCGCGCCTTCCTTCGCGGCAGTACGCCGGTTTCGTGAGCCAAAAGGCGCATGGGAGGGGTTGTTCCTGATGGGATGCAGGTTTGCGGCGAGCCACCTCGTCGAGCTGCACGACGAGGGGCTCCCCCCTTCGATCGGGCGGATGTTCTCGGCATCCGGGCACACCGCCTCGATGGCGGCCTGCTCGCTGGCCAGATACACCATCCAGCCCTTCTCCCCCGTCATGAGGGCGCGCAGCTTCAGGCGGTCGTTGATGGCGAGCAGCCCCTCCTCCGAACCGAGGATCACCGAGAACGGGCCGTTGACGAGCGCGCTGGCGTACACCGTGCGCAGCGCCGTCTCGAACGCGGCGTCCTCAGGCGGCATGCGGTCGATGGCATCCCAGCTAGGGGCCGTCATGATATGCGCCGCCATCTCCTGGGACAGGCCGTGGCGGCGGCACAGCAGATCGAACAGGTAGGTAATGACCTCGGTGTCGGTTTGAAGCTCGCAGTCGTAGCCGAACTGCTCCACGTAGCGGCGGTTCGCGTCGTAGCTCGAAACCTCGCCGTTATGGACGACCGACCAGTTCAGCAGCGTGAACGGATGCGCGCCGCCCCACCAGCCGGGCGTGTTGGTGGGAAACCTCCCGTGGGCCGTCCACGCCCATGCGCGGTACTCGTCGAGACGGTAGAATGCGCCGATGTCCTCGGGGTAGCCGACGCCCTTGAACGCTCCCATGTCCTTCCCCGAGCTGGCTACGAACGCGCCGTCGATGCTCTTGTTGATGCGAAACACGTGACGCATGACGTATTCGGCCTCGTCAAGCCCGCTCATGTTCAATCTCATGGTGTGAGGGGCCACGAAGTACCGCCAGATGTCGGGAGGGGTTTTTAATGGCGGCGACGGGCTCGGTGGGAATGCGCTCTTGCTTCTCGCACATGAAATACGTGTCCAGATACGCTTCCACTTCGGCGCGTGCGTCACGGCTCTCGTACATGACGTGGAACGCGTAAAGCTCGCGATACGCGGGTATATCCCATACGCGGCGAACCCGCCGCCGAGCCCGTTGCACCGATCGTGCATGAGCTCGATGGACTTCACGATGTCGGATCCGTCATGCCTGCTTCCGCTGCGGTCCATGATCGCCGCGATGGCGCAACCTGAGGGAATCCTCACCGCGCCTTCCCTCAGATTCGCGTCGGCGGGCTCAGGCGCGTTCCCTTCAGCCCACGTGCGACCGCGCGCCACGCGCAAGCCCGCGTCCCGCCCGAAGCCGCCGCGGCAACCGAAGCCCGCAACGGAAAGCGCGGCTGTGCATTCGAGTTCCCGCCCCGCAGCGGCGTATGGCATCTCGCGCATATTCATTCTCCTTCGCGTTTAACAAAACGGAAGGTTACCGCGCGCGTGTTTCCCGCTCGTATTGCCGCGGTTACGCCCTTGTTTTCGGTGCGTTTCGCAAAGTCGAACATCGGCGAAACATACGCTCAACATGATCGAAACGAAAATCGCAGCTCCTGCGCCTCGGGGCGAGCGGGCAGGGTGTGAGGAAGCGAGGCGAGGCCGAGCGGGGCGAGGCGCGAGGGGCCAGGTGAAGCCGAGCGGGCGAGGCGCCGCGAATCGAGAGGAGGCGGGGCGAAGCCGGGCGCTGAGGGGCGCGAGGAAGCGGGGCGCTGCGGGTCGCGAGGAAACAAGGCGAAAAAAACCGGGCTCGTCGGATGACGAACCCGGTTTCGAAAGAGGCGCCGTGCTCAGCGCATGGCGCGAACGCGAACGCCGCGTTAGCGCGCGATGTTGTAGAACGCGCTCATGCCCGCGTACACCGCGGCGTCATCGAGCTCCTCCTCGATGCGCAGCAGCTGGTTGTACTTGGCGACGCGATCGGAACGGCACGGAGCGCCCGTCTTGATCTGGCCGGTGTTGCAAGCGACGGCCAGGTCGGCGATGGTGGTGTCCTCGGTCTCGCCGGAGCGGTGGCTCATGACGCAGGCGTAGCCGGCCTGCTTGGCCATCTCGATGGCCTCGAGCGTCTCGGTGAGCGAGCCGATCTGGTTCACCTTGATGAGGATGGCGTTCGCGCAACCCAGCTCGATGCCCTTCGCCAGGCGCTTGGAGTTGGTGACGAACAGGTCGTCGCCCACCAGCTGCACGCGATCGCCGATGCGGTCGGTCAGCTTCTTCCAGCCGTCCCAGTCCTCCTCGGCCATGCCGTCCTCGATGGAGATGATCGGGTACTTGTCGACGAGCGCCTCCCAGTAATCCACCATCTCGTCGCTCGTAAGCTCGCGGCCTTCGCCCGCAAGCACGTACTTGCCGGTCTCGGCGTTGTAGAACTCGGTGGACGCGGGGTCCATGGCGAACATGATGTCGTCGCCCGGCTTGTAGCCCGCCTTCTCGCATGCCTCGACGATGTACTTCAGCGGCTCCTCGTTGGTCTTGAGGTTCGGCGCGAAACCGCCCTCGTCGCCCACGCCGCCGCCAAGCCCCGCATCATGCAGCACCTTCTTCAGGGTGTGGTAGATCTCCGCGCACCAGCGCAGAGCCCGGCGAAGGTGGGGCGCCCACCGGGCATGATCATGTACTCCTGGAAATCCACGTTGTTGTCGGCGTGAACGCCGCCGTTCAAGATGTTCATCATGGGCGTCGGAAGGATATGGGAGTTCGCCCCGCCGACGTAGCGGTAAAGCGGAAGCCCGGTCGACTCCGCCGCAGCCTTCGCGACAGCCAGCGACACGCCGAGGATGGCGTTAGCACCCAGGGCGCCTTTGTTCTCGGTGCCGTCGATCTCGATCATGATGTCGTCGATGAGTCGCTGATCTTCCGCCTGAACGCCGAGAAGGGCCTCGGCGATCTCCTCGTTGACGTGAGCGACCGCGTCCTGCGTGCCCTTACCCAGATAGCGGTTCTTTGTCGCAGTCGCGCAGCTCCACGGCCTCGAAAGCGCCCGTGGAAGCGCCCGAGGGAACAGCGGCGCGGCCGAAGGCCCCGTCGCTGAGGGCAACCTCGACCTCGACGGTGGGATTGCCACGCGAGTCGAGAATCTCGCGACCGAACACATCGATGATGACGCTCATGTAGTGCCTCCTAGCAGACTGACTGAATGCTCAACGCACAGACATCTTAGCACGACGGAGGTCATGCGCCGTTCGCGCGCGGGGCTGCGGCGCATACGATACGCGATCGCCGCGCCGGAACAGCGCACGGCGAGCGCCGGCAGACGCTCGCCGTGCGCCATCGCCCGTCGGCGGCCGCGCCGGTCGCGCGCCCGCGACGCGTTACATGAACAGCAGGAACAGATGGGTGAACGCGAAGGCCAGAAGACCGCATCCGGGGAAACGTGAGCACCCAGGTGAGCACCATCGTGCCTGCAAGGTTCCACTTCACGTTGCGCAGCCGCTTCTCGGCGCCGACGCCCATGATCGCCGTGGTCTTGGTGTGGGTCGTGGAGACGGGCAGGCCGGTGAAGGTGGCGAGCCCTATGCAGAAACAGGCCGACAGGCAGGCGGAGAAGCCCTGGAACTGCTCCATCTTCACCATCTCCATGCCGACGGACTTGATGATCTTCTTGCCTCCCACCGCGGTGCCAAGCGCCATGACGCCCGAGACCATGATGATCGCCCACAACGGGAAGGTGGCGTTATCGGCGCTGCCGTGGATGCCCAGCATGATGGCGAGCATGCACAGCGAGAGGAACTTCCTGACCGTCCTGCGCGCCGTGGAGAATGGCCACGCCCGCGCCGGCGACGATTTGGGCGTCGCGGAAAAAAGCGGTCGGTTCTGGCGCGCGACATGCCCTGGCATGCGAGCCGTATCAACCGCGTGAACGCATAGCCCGACCCGAATCCCAGCACCGTCGAGATGACCAGGCCGTAGACGACCTTCACCCACTCGTCGCCGTTCACGCCGCCCAGGCCGCCCTGACAGGGCGATGGCGGCGCGCCGGTGATGCCGGCGATGAGCGAGTGGCTTTGAGAGGTGGGTATGCCGAACCACCACGCCGCAACGCCCCAGACGATGATCGCCCACCATCGCGGCTGCCAACGCGACGAAGCGCCGCATGGTTATCGCCCCCCGAAGTCGACCATCTTGAAGATGGTGAGCGCAACCGCCGACGACACCATCGTGATGCCGACCAGTCCGATGAAGTTGCAGATAGCCGCCATGGCGATCGCGCGATTAGGGCTTCATGGCGCGCGTTCCAACCACCGTGGCAATGGCGTTCGGGGCGTCTGTCGCACCGTTGACGATGGTCGCCCCCAGCGTCAGCATCGACGATCAACGCCAGCACGGGATCGTTGACCATCGCCGCAGCGAACGTCATGAAATCAACTTGCATGAGGCTCTCCTTATTCCTGCCCGCAGATTGACCTGAATTTCATCCTTGCAAAAAAAGCAACGGTTGTAATAGTACGATCACAATACGGGAAACGAGGACGAAAAAAGAACCGTCGCTTTGTAAGTTATTGCAAAGTAGCCCCCCGCGCGCCGCTCGCACCGCGAACGAGCGCCATCAAGGCGGCGTCGTCAGAGAGCGCGCACGCCAGAACCAGGCAGAGGGCAACGCCCCCGACGAGCACGATGACCGCGCTTGGCGTCATGCGTCCGTCGTGATGGGACGTGCGCCGGCCCCCTGCGCCGTAGCAGCGGGCGTCCATCGCGCACGCCAAAGCGTCGGCACGGCGAACAGCCCCACGAACATCGGGATGAACTGCGCCAAGCCGCCAGACGCTTTGCAACCGAACCTTCGAACGAGCCGCGCGACCATTGGGCGTCACGAACCCTGAAGAACTCCCTTCGGCCGTCACGGGGATGAAGCGAAGCGATGGAAAACACCGTCGCGATGTCATCTGTCGGACGTGCAGCTTGACAACGGCGACAGAAAGCAGTTCAGCGCGCGGGTCATCTCCGTGGAGGTCGTGGAGAAGGCCACCAAGAGTTGCGAAGACGAGCAGCAGAATGCGCGCGCCGTAAAAGGCTCCGCGCGTCAACCCGGGCAACGTGAGGGAGAAGCCGCCCGCAAGGGGGTATATCGCCGAAGCGGCGTCCCCCGCCGCGACGCTCGCGCTCGCGCCTCGATCATCTCAGGCGTGGCGAACACGAACGCGTTGAAAAGCACCGCGAAGCCGACCAGGACGTACACGGGCACCGCAAGTCCGAACACGCGACGCGCGGGGACGCAGGACAGCTTCAGCGCGAACGCGAAAAGAAGCGCGGCAAGGCCCATCCCGACCCAGGTGTCGATGAAGAACAGCGATGCCGTATACGCCCCGAGCAGCGCGATCTTCACGCGCGAGTCAAGACGATGCACGGGCGAATCAAGCGCCACATATGATGAGAAGGGGGATCTGCATGGGAAAAGTATGCCATAACGCGAAAGGGCGCTGCGAGCCCATTTGCCCGCAGCGCCCTCATGAACAGATAAGCAACGCACACGCCGACTGTAACGGCTGGACGACGCACGTCCGCAAACCGAAGCCCTAGCTCTTCGCTGCTCTCCTTGGAATCTGCGAAAAGCCGGAGGGAAGGCTACTCGGCCTTCTTCTCCTCAGCCGCCTCGGCAGCCTCGGCCTCGACGGCCTCCTCGGCGTCAGCCTCGATGACCTCGACGGCCTCCTCCTTGGCCTCCTCGGCCGCATCCTCGACGGCCTCGACCTTCTTCGGGGCAGCCTTCTTGGCCTTGGGAGCCTCCTCGGCCTCCTCGCCCTTCTTCTTGAAGACGACGGGCTCGGTCACGAGCTCCATGATGACCATGGGGCATTGTCGCCCTTGCGGGGCCCGAGCTTCATGATGCGGGTGTAGCCGCCGGGACGGTCCTGGAACATGCCCTGGGCGACCTTCTCGAAGATCTCGCGCACGAGTTCTTTGTCGTTCAGGTAAGCGATGGCCAGACGGCGAGAATGCAGATCGCCGCGCTTGGCCCAGGTGATCACCTTGTCGACCTGCGGGCGGATCTCCTTGGCACGGGACTCGACCGTCTTGATGCGGTCGTTCAGGAACAGGGCGGAAACCAAGCTGCGCTTCATAGCCTTAGTGTGGCTATAGTCGGTACCGAGCTTGCGACCCTTCTTGTTGTGTCTCATAATCTTGTCTCCTAAAGCTTCAAATTGAGGTCCATGGAAATGAGCTTGTCCTTCACTTCCTCGATGGACTTCGCACCAAAGTTCCGAATGTTGAGCAGGTCGTTCTCGGAGAACTCGACGAGCTGGCGCACGGAATGGATGCCCGCGCGCTTCAGGCAGTTGTAGGAGCGAACCGAAAGGTCCAGATCCTCGATCTGCTTATCGAGCTCGGCGTTGGTCTCCTGACCCTCAGGTGCGAAAATCGAGGGGATCTCCCCCCTTCTTCCTCGACACCTGGAAGCCAAGGCCAAAAACGCGCCCATGTACTGGTTGATGATGTTGGCCGCGCGGCACACCTGCCTCCGTGGGGGCAAGCGAGCCGTCGGTCTCAACTTCCAGAACCAGCTTGTCGTAGTCGGTGCGCTGGCCCACGCGGGTGTCCGTCACGTTCATCGTGCAACGGCGCACGGGCGAGAACAGCGAGTCCACATGGATGATGCCGATGGGATCCTCCGTGCGCTTGTTGCGCTCGGCGGACACGTATCCGCGACCGACACCGATGCGGATGGTCATGTCAGCTGGCCGCCGTCGGCAACCGTGGCGATGACGTGATCGGGGTTGATGAGGGTGAACTCGGTCGGAACCTCGAGATCCGCACCGGTGACGGTGCAAGGACCCTCGGCGGACACGTGAGCGGTCGCCTCCTCGACGTCCTCGTTGAGGGCGCTGAAAACCAATCCCTTGACGTTAAGCACGATGTCGGTGATGTCCTCGATGACACCCTCGGCCGTCGTGAACTCGTGCTGGACGCCCTCGATCTGGATGGCGGTGGCCTTAGCCCCGTCCAGCGAGGAGAGCAGCACGCGACGCATGGAGTTGCCCATCGTGTTGCCGTAGCCGCGCTCGAGCGGCTCCACGATGTAACGAGCTACCGTGTCGTTGACTTCTTCCGTTGTAACAGTCGGCCCTCATGAACTCTGTCATGTTTTGAAAGCCTCCTTACTATGCCGCGATTATTTCGAGTAAAGTTCGACGATGAGCTGTTCGCGAATATCGGAATCGATCTGATCACGCTGCGGAAGAGCGAGCACGCTGCCCTGCAGCTTCTCGATGTCGATCTCCAGCCATGCCGGGACCTGAACGCGCTCGTTGGAAACCAGAGCGCTCTTCACCACGAGAAGCTCCTTGGCCTTCGGGGCCACCGAGACGAGCTCGCCGGGACGCACGCGGAAGGACGGGATATCCACGCGGCGGCCGTTGACCTGGATGTGACCGTGACGAACCATGCTGACGAGCCTCGGCGCGAGACTTCGCGAAGCCGAGACGGTACACCACGTTGTCGAGGCGGCTCTCGAGGATGGCAGGAGGTTCTCGCCGGTGATGCCCTGCTGGCGACTTGGCGAGATCGTAGTAATGACGGAACTGCTTCTCGAGGATGCCGTAGATGCGCTTGGTCTTCTGCTTCTCACGCAGCTGAATGCGGTATTCGCTTTCCTTCACGCGCTTCTTGCCGGCCTCACCCGGCGCGTAGTTGCGGCGCTCGACGCACTTCTCGCTGTAGCAGCGATCGCCCTTCAGGAAGATGCCCTCCTCGCGGCGGCACAGACGGCAATCCGCTCCAGTATAACGAGCCATAATTTAGATCCTTTCAGTTACACGCGACGACGCTTGCGCGGACGGCAACCGTTGTGCGGAATGGGGTGTGCAATCCTGGATGCTGGCGATCTCGAGGCCGGCGGCCTGCAGAGAGCGGATAGCCGTTTCGCGACCCGAGCCCGGGCCCTTCACGAACACGGAAACCTTTGCGCAGGCCATGCTCCATTGCCGTCTTCGCGGCGGCCTCGGCAGCCATCTGCGCGGCGAACGGCGTGGACTTGCGCGAACCCTTGAAACCGACCGTGCCGGCGGACTGCCAGGAGATCACGTTGCCCTGGGGATCGGTGATGCTGACGATGGTGTTGTTGAACGTAGACTTGATGTGAGCGGCGCCCACGGCAATGTTCTTACGCTCAGAGCGCTTGATGCGCGTTTGACGCACGTTTTTCTTAGCCATTTACGCTACCTCACTACTTCTTCTTGCCGCCGATTTGCTTGCGCGGACCCTTGCGGGTGCGGGCATTCGTGTGCGTGCGCTGGCCGCGAACGGGCAGGCCGCGACGATGACGCAGTCCGCGATAGCAGCCGATCTCCATCAGGCGCTTCACGTTCTGGGAAACCTCGCGGTGCAGGTCGCCCTCGACCTTGAGGTTGTTCTGGATGTAGTCGCGCAGCTTGACGAGATCCTCCTCGGTGAGGTCGTCGGTGCGCTTATCCGGGTCGATGCCGGTCTCGGCGAGAACCTTCTTGGAGGTCGTCAGGCCAATGCCGTAGATGTAGGTCAAGGCGATCTCAATGCGCTTATTGCGAGGAAGATCGACACCAACAAGACGTGCCATGCTTAACGTTTCCTTTCTTCCTAGCCCTGACGCTGCTTATGGCGCGGATTCTCGCAGATGACGAGGATCTTGCCATGGCGTCGGATGATCTTGCACTTGTCGCACATTTTCTTGACCGAGGGACGTACCTTCATAATCAATTCCTTTCGGTTAATGCGGAACTTATCTATTCTTCACGCCCAGCCGCAGACGAGTGTTTTCCTACATTGCCTTGGAAGGCAGGCGCCTTCCCCTCCCGCTTCAGGCCTCGGCTCGAACCTGCATCGAAGCAAAGGGAGTGCTGCCGCTTTCGCGGCGTGCCGGTGTTCTTGACGCGCGTGCGAGCAACGCGCGTGTCGAAGGAACCTACTTGAAGCGGTAGGTGATGCGGCCGCGGTTCAAGTCGTACACCGACAGCTCCACGGTCACGCGGTCGCCGGCAGGATCTTGATGTAGTGCATGCGCATCTTGCCGGAAATGTGGGCGAGGATGGTGTGGCCATTCTCGAGTTCCACCTTGAACATCGCGTTGGGCAACGCCTCGAGAACGGTGCCTGAGCTCGATAACATCTTGTTTAGCCAAGGGTGCTCTCCTCTTGCGAGTTGTCAGTAAACAGCGACGCTAAATGCTATCAAAGATTATTCGATTTTGAAGACTTTTTTGAAATTTTGCGCACAAAAACAACGAACCAGATGTTTTGGCTTCAAAATGACCTGCTTGTCAGGCCTGCGGTACTGAATCCGCGCAACCCTCGCAAAGTGGATACGGGGTCGCCAGGTACTTGCGCTGCGAGAAGAGCGCCACCGCCTTGTCGGTGTGGATGAGCATGATACCGAACTTACGCAGGAAGCGCAAGCGCAACTCAATCAGTTTTATGCCTGGAACGATACGCGCAACCGTGAAGTTGAGCTGCCCTTTACTGCAAGTCGTATTCGATTCTCTCTATTAAGTGCGGACGCTTCATAATCGTAGTCTATTACCGTTATACGGATCGATGGAAACACCTTATTCAGCTCATGGAGTGCCCCTTCGCGCGAACGTGACCTTTAAGGCAGCCGAAACTTTGCACGTAGATCACATCGTGCACCCCTTTGGCTTCATACAATTCCAACTGAGCCTTATAACTCACATCGTCAACGGAAATAAGCCTTGGCTCGGAAGGACCACATCGCACCCAAGGCTTTCCAGCTTTTCGACCAATCCGTCATTCATGGACGAGTTGAAGCACATCAGCGCATTTCCCAGCAAACCAAATCGCGGCTTCGCTTCAATACTGTCCTTTTCTACATCCATGCTTTCAGCGCTTGTTAAATCATCCGACTGCGAACATGCAGGATTGGTCGACCTTGGTAGTTTCCCGACGCCATTGCGCACTGCCTCGCAGCTCTTAGGATCGCCCCATATAATCCGCACCTCCGAATTCGCCATACGTCTTACCATGTATTCAAGATGGGCCATCACGCATCCCTCGCACACGCGAGGAATGCGCACTTCCGATATGCCCGGATGCTCCCGAATCAATCTCGCAATCCACGACGCCATCACGTTCGTTGTCGAACAGGCATCCTTCACACCAAGACGGCGCGATTCCCCAATATCGCGTCCATCTAGATCGAAAAACAGCGTCGCATCGCATTCGACAGATTCAGGGCTCTCCTTCGCGCTGGAAACCGAGACGAACCCTCCACGTCTCCCCTCTTTGCGCCCAAAAACGGCGACATCGCTCGAAACGGCTACTTCCATACCGTTGTTCTTTGCCCCTTTAGAAACGAAAAGAGCAGCCCGGGCTGGCTCTCCGACCCATTTTCGTGTTTTCATGAGCCAACTCACGAGCCTCTACAGCAGCGGCTAACGTTCTCAAACGTATCCGAATGTGAGACAAATCGGTCATCTCGTCAATTTTGAGAAGCGCATGAAGCGAACCAGCTTGATTAAGCAACTCCTGCGCAGCTTGCAAGGGAACAGCTTCGTAGCCGCATCCAAATGACTGAGAAAAACAACATCAACTTTCTCGACGTCTAACGCAAAGAGAGACGCCGCAATATGCCCATCATCCGACATGGGCTCTTCGACGTCCGTCTCCCAAATCTACCGAAACCCCCGCAAAACTATCTCTTAGCCCTTCGACACCCATGACGGCAAACCCAAGCTCGCCGAGCTGACGATCGATTCCTCGCAATAATGAAGGGTCCAGATGATACGGCCTCCCTGAAACCACAATTCCACGACGCTCGTCACGCGAAGAGATCCATTCTAAAGCCCGGGAAGTTTCAGCTTGCAATCTTGCATCAAAGGAACGTTGTTCCTCCAACGCCGCATCGATCGCGAGAGAGAACTCCCCGCTCCTCAACCCCAGACCCGCCTGCTGCGCAAGATCGCTCACCACCTTGCGCAAAGCAGCGCGAGACAGGGAATCGTTGACCCATGCTTCACAATCCTCACTCGCTAGCAAAGGCATCGCCAACGGAGGAAGATCATCCGTCAGATTGTCGAACAGGGCTTCGGCATAGCCACACATAACGGGGCATCGACCACAACAGTTAAACTTCGGCATGAACACAATGTCAGCTTTACGATGAACCAAATCGAAGTATTTTATATGAGATATTTTCGCAGGAAAGCACACGCTCTCCGAAGGCACAGTCTCCCAAGCACGACCATCCTCCGACAAACTTGCAGAGACGTCGTCCCTGGGGATCAACACATCAAACCCAAGCGCAGTAAAAAACGATGCCAAAACGGAATCTGCATATATACGCCCAAAGAGCTGACGATTCCCAGTTTGATCCCAGAACGTTCGCCTACGCACTCGACATCGCCATACGAGGCTATTATCTTCTGCCCTAGTCCAATCACGTTCGGAGGGTTGTCCTTCTCTAAGACAAATCGACCCGTACGACTCGCTTCCTCCCGACGCTCCAATCCAGTCGCATTGCGACCGCATCGACCCCCGTCACGAACGATCGACCTTCTCCAAGCGCGACCAAAGACAATGCACAAGAATTACCGCAGCCCGAACAAATGAAGGAACGCCTTGTGGTCTTCAGGTCGAGCAAAGACTCTTTTCGACACCAAGCCGCTCTTCGTAACACGAGCGTCGCCTTTCCCCCAATCAGCCAGCAAAGCATCCGAAATATGCTCGACTTCAGTGGATAGATCAATACAAGATCTATCTCGAGCCACAAGGGCTGCACCTATAGCACCCATGAGATGAGAATGTTCGTAACGAGTAGCCTCACAGCCAGAAACCAACTCGAATGCCCGCAGTACGGCGTCCGATTTGAATGCACCTCCCCTGTAACACCACCCTATTCCCTATCGAGAAGAGCCGATCTGCCCCAATAATGCGAAACAGTGCATTCGGACAACCGAATAGGCAACACCCGCCGCAATATCGCTGATTGGAGCACCTATCTTCTGCGCATGGCGAACACGCGAAGTCATAAACACCGTACACTTCGCCCCTAAATCCAGTGGGCTATCAGAACGCAAGGCAGCTTCGGAGAAATCACCAGGGTTAGAGCCCAGGAATAAGCAGCCCCCTCCACAAAGGACCCGCAGCCACTTGAGCACGCTTCATTTAAAACCGCATCGGCGATCTGACCTCTCTTACCCAAATCGCCTTTACATCCTGCCCACCGACGTCCAGAATAAAGCTGACGTCAGGACACAGCTCCTTAGCCGCACGAAGATGCGCTGCGGTCTCTACGACACCAGAGTCAGCGCCAAAAACTGCACGGATCAAATCCTCGCCATAACCAGTAACCGTAGCATGGGAAATCCACGCATAGGCCTCTTTTTCTTTTCCGCAAGAGTGAGGAATAGACCCGTACAATTCAAGCAAAATACTTCGAAGGGTTCCGAGCACGTCGCCTTTCGTGGGACGATACGCATTGTGAACCATCATGCCCGAGTTGTTCAAAACTGCAATCTTCACCGTCGTCGATCCGGCATCGATTCCAACATACAAAGGTCCTTTTGCATCAAATAACCTGGCTCTCGGGAACCCGACTATGCTATGCCTCGCTTTAAACGTCTCCAGATCAGCACCGTCATTGAACAAAGGGGGCAAGCGCGGCAGATCGTCATCCATTCGATCGATTGTACGGAGTTTTTTGCAAGATCGGAAACCCGCATCGAGCAAAGACCCTCCGACGCAGAAAGCAACGCCGCACCAAGAGCGGTGTATAAATGCGCATCTCTGGGCTTTATCCCAAATCGAGGGTCAAGGCATAAAGATCGACGATACTCTTCCAACAAATAGGGGATATGCTCAATGGGGCCGCCGAGAAAGATGACTTTCCCGCGTAAGGGTCGACCACATGCCAATCCACTCCAGCGTCTGCTTGACTACGGCGTCAAGAGCACTTGCTGCAATATCTTGCTTCGATACTCCAGCGTTAAGAAGGGGGCGAACGTCGGTTTGCGCGAATACCGCGCAACGAGAAGCAATGGGGTATCTTCGCGTAGAAGCAAAGGCAAGATCACTCATATCCGCAGGTTTTGCCCCTATCATAAATGCGATCGTATCAATGAAACCACCCGTTCCCCTGCGCAAGTGGCATTCATACGCTGCTCTAATCCACCTGAAAGATATGTTACATTTTTGCATCCTCTCCTCCCAGTTCGACAACCGCATCGGCATCGGGAATAGTTTCTCGGATCGCATGGGTAGTGGCGATCACCTCCTGCTCAAAAGGAATTCCAAGAACCTTCGCCACGCCAATACCAGCAGACCCCGTGATGGTGAAAGAGCCTTCTACGTCCTCTCTCATTTTCCAAGCAAGATCCGAAAGCAACGACTCAAGCGTAGATACGATGTTCGATCTATGACAACAATAGCGAGAGTAGACAACAGAATCATCAGCACCAAGCACCACGATTTTGACGGTCTTTGATCCCGTATCTATGCCAATTCGGTACACCATAGGCGATCTTCCCGTTGTCACCAAGGAACAGCAGTGTATAGAACAATAAATAGGCAGAACAAAGCAACAATGGAACTTGCTACCGAAATGACAGAGTAGTATCCCTTGTCTTTTGATCGCACACCCAACACGCAAAACAGCGCCGATGCCACTAAGCAGAACAAGCCTACTGTCACATTTGTCGAAACCGCTTCGACGAAACAAGACCCGAGCGATATCCCCGCGAACCACTCCGTCGAACGAACCACCTGGCAAACAAACCCCACCCCGCCCACAACCAAACCGATCAGGGAGGCGATCGTGACGACAGTTCTGCGGTGGCTAGACAGAGGCAGTTCGGCACTTTCGATCATTGCCGAAGACAAAGAAATGCCCGCGACAACAGACGTGCCCATAATTGCCGCAAACACTAATAATCCAGACCAAGACGCTACCGAAGCGAGGGAATGCATAAGAGAAGCCAGCAACACGAAAGCTATCCCGGCCACACCCATTACCAGGAAAAGAGCAGACCTCATTGGACTCTTCACCTTTCCCGCCAGCGCGCTGATGGCATAATATGCGGCCGCGACGCCCAAGGCCAATAAGAGCAGCGCACAGACCCCAAACAATGCAGGCTGCGCTTCATGAAGAGCCAAAATCGCTGATGTAGGGTGGGCAAGCGAAAAGATTAAGACGATAAAGCCAGGACTATTGCCAACGTCGGAACAGGGGACAAAACATCGATGCTGGTGAGGCGCCTATCGTTATCTACAGTCCCCCTCACCAAAAGCAGCAAGCAGCCGAATGTCGCAGAACCCAACAGCCCAAACGTCATTGCGAGAATCAGTGATATTTCCGAATATGCTAACTCCACTTGCGAGCCCCGATTCACTACGCATTGTCAGATTTGTTCAAACCAGGCACATGCACCTTGCGCTCTGGAATCTTAAGTTCCGCTCCACATGCGCTGCATTTTTAGCGGATGGTTTGTTCAGCGTGCCGCACTCCCTGCATAAACCTCGCGGCGGAGTAGTTAGCCGCTGAGAGCCTCCCGCTAAGCGCTTTTTCTCCCCATTACATTTTCCGCATAACTCGCATGCAAACCCGCAAGACATTCCCGATCGTCCCCTGCTACAAAAAAAATAATTCACATCCGCGAAGCATGATTAGACAAACAGCGCAGCCCCTGACGGACAATTACCGCCAGGGCCTAGCTGAAATCAGTTGACGCACTATTGTCCAGGCGGCTTAGGGGCCCCAGGAGCGCCAGGCGGCTTAGGGGCACCTGGCGATGCAGGTCTGCCTGGGTTCGCCTTAGCGCCACAGGAGGGCACTCTTTCGCATCAGACGGAACCAAAGCTCCGCACTTCGGACACTTCACGGACCTCCAGGCGAGGCTGCGGCTGGTCTAAAGCACATACGCAAATCCTCCAATCTTGATCATACGCACTTGAGGTTCATTTGCACTTCCCGAATCGTCAAACCAAAATCAAAGCTACGCGGTTGCGATCTCTTTCTGCATCTCCTTTGCAGCCTGCTCTTCCATAGCGATGAGCTTCTTGTTCTTGCGAACCATAAACATGCAGATGGTAGAAGCGGCAACGAAACATGCGCAAATCGCAAACGCACCAGTAAAACCAAGTGCCGTACCCGATATCGCCGCGACCATAGGAACGCCAATGGCGTCCATTATGGCTTGCCCAAGAAGACGACGCCGTATATTGCGCCAAAATGCTTCTGACCAAGATACATTGCCGTCGCAGACGAGAAACACACTGCGGAAGAGCTCAAGGCGACGCCAAAAAGAATTGAGCTCGCAAAAAGCAAGACAATGTTGTCGCCAACAAAAATGATCAAAATCAGCCCAACTACCGCAAAGAGAGTTGAGAATGCAGTAAGCCACGCGAGGACCAACAAAGTCGATAATGACGCCCGAGGCGAGCTTTTTACCGAACACTCCAGAGAGCGAAATGCACGTCATAAACGCCCCTGCAGTTGCAAGTTCAAAACCGCTAGAAACTATGTAGCTGGGGAAATTCTGGAACGGGCCCTGCTCGCCAATGCCAATAAGCGCAAAACGCGATCGCGATAAACCAGAACGTAGATGTTTTGAGTGCTTCACCGCGAGTAAGGCCGACGAGCTTTGCCGCACCTGCAGTCTCAGCCTGAGCCGCAGCCTCTTCCTCGGTCATGCCGTCAGGCAAAAGACCCACCTCTTGCGGCTGCCATTTAAGAACAAAAGACCCTATCACAAGCACGACAAACGAAATAGCAGCGAGAGCAAACGGGGCCATCTGCCAATTCCCGGAAGCCGTGAATGCGGGGATCAGCTGGCCAACAATCAAGGAGCCAGGGAACATCGCGGACCAAACCACCGCTACCGCAATTCCTCGACGCTTGTTAAACCAATTATTTGGAATTCCCCGACAAAACAACCATTCCGCCAAGTGCAGATCCAACACCCATTACGATATAAGCGACGTACACATGCCAAATCTGGGTCATCACGCCGAGGATGACGAAACCTGCAGAAAACAATACCGCAGAGCAGAGCATCGAGCCGCGAAGCTTGATCTTGGAGATTACGTCACCCACGATAAGACTAGCGAATCCAGCAGCGAGTGCATAGATCGAGAATCCTAATGCGACCTCCGTAGATGCCCCGCCCAGAGCTTCCGTCATCGGCACTTTAAGCAGGCCAAACGAGTAAATGCCAAACCCCTGAGTGACAATAGCGACCACGGACGCAATAGCAACCTGAATCCAACCCTGGACAAAAAACGCACCGCTTTTCTTTTGTTCAGACATGAATTTCCTCCTTGTTATTACCTGAACCTTGCGAAAGGAACAGGAGATACCGCCACCCGCACGGAGGGGGTGGTGCAGGCGGCGGATCATCATCAAACGATTACGTGACGACTAGGCGGTGTAGATATTGCAATGCCTGCCCTCGGCCTCTCGAGCCATTTCCGCGAGGGTGCCGATCTTCAGTGCTTGACCTGGGCATCCCGTAACGCACAAAGGGTTCGGGTCCTTCGCGTAGCACGCAGCGCATTTGTCAAGCACAGGCGCCACTACATGGTAAGTGCGCAACTTGCCATCCACGACAAATGGGGTTCGACGGATGACGCGCATCCAATCCTCGTCGTAGGGGTAACGCCATGTTTCGCGGCATGCAGCCTCGCAGCCATAGCAACCAGTGCAATCGTCAAGATCATGCAGCAGAGCGATGCCCTCACCATTAACACGCTTCTTCATTACAGGTCACCTCTTCCAGGATAAACTTTGACAAGGGACGAACGCATGGGGGGTCGCACCGTAACCAGGTTCAGCAGGGGTAGAAGGAATGAGCATGTTGCCGTTTGCCTTGTCCCATCCATAACCAGGAAGACCAAGTTCCGGGGCACTCGTCGCGCCAACCAGGACGCGGCACGCCAATCACGCCCTCCTTGATCTCGCGCGTCAGAAAGCGCCTTGGAGATCATCTTGCCAACACGGATTCGACCGTAACCCACTCGCCATCGGTAATGCCGTACTTACGAGCATCTGCGGGATGAATCATGACGAACGGATCGGGATACATCTTGCGTTGAGCAGGCGTATTGGTCCATGCAGAATGGAAGAACGAGTAAATGCGAATACCTGTGACGACAACCAGCCGATACTCTTCAGCAAGCTCAGGCGTGGAGACCGGTGATTCCGCGGGCTCCTCGAAATCAGGTAGAGGGTCATAACCAAACGCGGCAAGCGACTCGCACCAGAACTCAATACGGCCCGACGGCGTCGGAACGCCAAGCTGACCGTCGGGACGCATAAGACCCTTCTCGTATTTCTTCTCGACGCGCTCACCCGCTTGGCCACCAGGCTCGGTGGAACGTACCGGCTCTTGTTGGAACTCTTCCCATGTAAGATCGTAGCCGTAGAATTCCTTAAGACGCCACAGGAACATCTCCTGCGTATTCTCCCACGGCCAGTTATCGGGATCGATTCGCTTGCCCCAATGAAGGAAGAACTCCCAGTCGTCCCAGCACTCACCCGGCGCATCTACAGCCTTGTCAATGGTGAACAGGTTGTTTCCATCGAGCTCTTCGTCATAGGAGTAACGCTCGGACCAGTCAGCAGACGGAAGAACCATATCGGCGATCTTCGCGGTTGGCGACATATAGAAGTCCTTCACGCACACAAAGTCGAGATTAGGCGACGTCATCGCCTTATACGTAAGGTTCGTGTTCTCGTAACATAAAGGGGATCGTTCGCGATGGCGATATAAGCCTTGATAGGACGAGGCTCTCCAGTGACGATAGCCTCGAATACCGCATGAGGGTCATTAGAACGACCAAAGGACTTGTAGAGCGGATGCTCTTCTCCGCCAAAAGTAAACAGATCAGGACGACCGGGTCCTTCGCGGAATCCCACAACGTGATCTTGTCGTCGAGCATAACCGAGAAGGACAGAGGCACGGGAATGCCGCCGACCACGTCAAGATGACCCAACATGCCCTGAAGACAGGCAATGGCACGACCGTTCTGAATAGCATTGGTATGCATGCAGCCGGGCCCCAAGCCAATGCACATGGCAACAGGACCATGCGTTCCCATGTAGCGCGCGGCCTCGCGAATATCCTCGACATTTACCTGACAGATCTCCGCAGCACGCTCAGGAGTCCAATCCTTAACGCGCTCGGCAAGCTCATCGAAGCCATAGGTCCACTTCTCGATGAACTCGGGGTCGTACCATTTGTTCTCGATAATCTCGTGCATGAACGCCAACGCCAACGCAGCGTCAGTACCAGGACGAGGCTGAATCGCGACATCGGCGTGCTTTTGCCATATCGTGGAAACGTACGTCAATGACGATCAGCTTGGCGGTACCATTTGCCTGATTTTTTGAACACTTCCTTACACCATGCGGTCTCCATAGCAGGGTTTTGACCCCAGAGGACTGCACAATGCGTATTGGGCATATCGCCTGCCGCCGAACTGAAAACCCGAGAGTAAAAGCATTCGGAAGGATATGGGGCATGAGGCACACACATGCGTAGGAACCAGCGACCACCCCTCAAGACCGATAGAGGAGTTCAGGCGACAATGCCAATGATTGGCAACACGACCAGTACCCTGACCAGTGATGATAGCCTCGGGACCATATTCGTCGCGAATGCGAATGGTCTCAGCGGCGATGATATCGAGCGCCTCGTCCCAGCTGATTCGCTCGAACTCACTCTTTCCACGGTTTTCGGGATGACGATCACCGTTCGGATCCCAGTCGACGCGCTTCATCGGATAAAGAAGGCGGCCTTCAAGGTTGTTGTGGATCTCGCGTTGCGACATGCCCGAACCGCAAATAACGCCCCTTGATTTCTTATTGTTCGGATCGCCCTCGATCTTGATGATCTGGTTGTTTTCATCGGAGTGAACGATAACTCCGCATCGCGCATGGCACGTCGTGCACATCGTCCTGGTTTTCTTGATAGCCATTCTATCTCCTCTCCACTTTCTCCTTACGAACGAACTCTCCACGCTAAACCCTGTCTGAACCACCCTCCCTTTCCACTTGCATCCGCATCTCGAAACCCTCAAGACGCCTTTGCAGCATGCTCAAATCCCTTTCGTCAAACGTGAAGGCCTAACCCTCCGCTTGACTTTCTTCAATCTTTTTTCATGGGTCGCGTCGCAACGGCGACAAGCATGAAGGTCAGCGCAATCAAGGCCGCTATGCACAAAAGCACGAACGAGTTGAAGTAGCCCAGCGCTTTGATGACAAGAGACAGCCCGAACAAGACCACGACGGCACCGAGGTAGTAACCCGCGAGACCCGCAGCGTTGACACCCGTGTAGTCCTTCATTCCGTACAAATCAGGAACGAATAGCCCAGGGATCATTGTCGAGTAGGAGATAAACGCGCAGAACATGATGCCCACTACCGCCAAGGGGAATATCTGAGTCTGGCTCCAGATGAGCATCAAGACGATCCCAATGGCAAAGCCCAGATAAATAACCATGCTGGTCGTACGCGCTCCGAGCTTTTGATAATGAACGCCGACAAGAGCTTAAGCACCGCAGAGGTAAACGTGTATATGCTAAGCATCAACGCCGCCGTGGCTGCAGCCATGCCAAACGATGTATAGTACACACTCGCATATGACGTAATGCCCGACGCACACCATGCTACGAGAAACATAGCAGCGAGGAAGCAGTATATCGACGCACCACTTCTAAGCGTCTCAGCAAAGTAAAGCCTGGTGCATTCGCAGAAGCGTCGGCAGAAGAGGTTTCTGCACTAGCTGAGATGACATGACGTGGCGTTTTGCCGATAAGGACAAAATTGCAGAAAACGCCTATAGCGACAATGGCCACAGCATAGATCGTAAATAGCTGAGAATACGTCATCGTCGACAAGAGCGCAGAGGTCAAAGCCATCCAAGCGGCCACAAGAAGAGCGGCAACGCCTCCGACAATGCCAAACGCCTTCTGAGTATTCTCTCCATAGAATACAGCGATCACGCCACCCGCCGCCGCATATGTCGCGAAAGCGAGTACGATACCGTTAAGCACATTTGCTATTATCCATAGAACAAACGAGGTTGCCGTTCCCACCATATACATAGTGACCGCACTACATATCGAGCCAATGAGCATGCACCACTTAGGGGTTATGACATCGATTATCTTTACCCCCACCGCACTCATAGCGAACGACAGAATCGTGGCGACAGTCGGACCAATCATGAACGTTGTCAGATCGACCCTCATTCCCTCAAGCAAAAAAGGAACTATCGCATTCATCACCGAAGTGCCGCCGGACGCGCTCGCGAGAATCAGCGTTGCGCCAATTGCTGCGGCAACTTTTCTTCCATTGCTGTAAGCCATTGGTGGACCCTTACCCTTGATTACTTCGAGGGTGCAGAAAGCCAGACGCTCCAAGCGCCTCAATAGCCTGCGTTTTTTGATTTGAGCAAAAAAGACGTCTGTGCGTCTCTGCGGCCCCCTCCGCACTAAACCCGTGAGCTCATCATAAGAGGGGGTGCGCACGCAGTCAACAGCTGTTAATTCCCGTTTCCGCTAACCTTTAGTTGTTGGATCCGGGGTATTCCAGCCTGATATGATGATTCAGATGCGCGATCGAACGCAAAGCGCCCCAGAACCATCGCAGGTCACCAAGAAAAACCGCAACGCGACCGTTCACCCCTACGGCTCAAACGACAAAGCTCGAGTGAAATCTGCATGCCCCACTCGGATCATTTCTTTGAAGCGCTTAACAAGAACGCGGTGGGATGAATTGAGTTCGGATTGGGAACTCAGCAAAAAAACAGCAGATGAAACGCTGCGTGGGTTTCATGCGAAGAGGCACTGCGCCATCAGGCAGGCCACCAACTGAAAGACTGAACGTATCCCCGAAAGTGACCGCCAGCCCCTTACTCAGCATTCGCCTTATGCTCTTATTGTTCGTACTATGTTGCAAAAGGCGCGGAGGCTCAATTCCAGATTCAGCACAAAAACCAACGATTAGCTTGTTTAGAACGGAATCGTTATAATGAGCCACCGGCAACTTTGAAAGCACTTCGCAGTGACAGACCTGCTTGAAAGAGAAGACGCTATCGACGGAGGAGCCAAGACGACGACCTCTGATGCAAAAGAGGTACGACCTCGCCAAAGAGCTAAGCTCCTCGTATTCAGGCTCCGCGACATTCACGAGAGCGATTTCAACATCGCCAGATTCGAATCCAGAAGCAATTTCCGAATAGTCGAGCTCTTGTATGGACAAGACGGCTTCGCCGATGCCGCAATCGTTCATTTCATTTTCAAGAAGATTGAAAAAGATTGTTGCAAACAAACGGGGTGGCGTGGAGCGTAACTTCCTGAGTGAGCAACACTTCACGCGCTTCTACGGAATCCCTGAGGCCCTTCTCAGCTTTTCATACTCAGCAATGACCTTCTCGGCAAAATCGTCGAGCAAAAGCCCCTCTTCAGTAGGAACCACATTTCCTTCCTTCTTTGCAAAACAGGCGCACGCCAAGTTCCTCTTCAAGACTTCTAATTACTTTGCTCAAACCTTGTTGAGAAATAAACATGCAATTGCCGCACGAGTAATGGAACCCGTTCGCACAGCTTCCTGTAGCACCTCAACGCCTCAATTCTCATGACGCCCACCCCGTTAAATGATCGGGCATCGTGCAAAATAATGCAGCATGAGCGTCTGCGACGAAAGGCATTTGCAGCCAGTGAAAAAAAATCTAACGAATTAAGAGGGGCGATGACGCCCCCCCGAGCAACGGCGACCACCATATGACCCCTCCGTCATTATGAGAAAGCTTCGTGCAGCCCATTTTGAGTCTAGCACAAAACACCCTATCCAGGAAAAGCCATCCGCATCTACAGGCAACGACAAGATCGTCGGTGCACATACCACTCGCGCCTTCGGCAACCTACGACAGAGTTTGGAGAATGATCTCCGCAAAACGAAGCGAGGTCCCGAGCATGCAAAACCGACCACGCCCCGCGCCCGCGCTCGAAGGAGGGTTTCGCCGTCGCGACGGCGGCGCAGCCTCGAACCCGCAGCAGGAAATCGAACCGAAAGGGCGCAGAGGGGCTATGCGTCGACGTCTTTGGTCGCAACGACGGAAACGCCCGTCCCCGCGATGTCGACGGCAAGCACGTCGCCCGCGCGAACGGGCAAGCTCACCGTCAGCGAGGCGATGGCGCGCGCCACCTCCTTCACGCGCTCCCGGTCAACCGGAGCGATCGTCTTCGCAGACACCGGCTCGAGGGCGCGGGCGCGCACACGCACGCCGTGACCGTGCGCATGGGACGTACCGCCTCGTCGGCTCCGTAGCGAGCCCCGCGAGCGCATTGGTTGCCCTCGACCCCCGCACCTCGCGGTTTCCGCCCGTCTCGACAGAGACCCTCAGCGAGCACCCGAGCGGGCACCTGATGCACGTGATGTCCTTCACCTCGACGGACATGGCCCTATCCCCTCTCCTCGACGCGCACGCGCAAAGCGCGGCAATCGGCGATGTCGGTGCGATCGACGCGCATCTGGCGCATCTCCGCAGGCACCGCGACCATCGCCGAGCGACTTGACACCTCACGCGCCTCACCGTCGGCGTCGATCGCCTCCACGATGAATCGAGGGCGCGAGATGGTGCGGCTCACGCGGAACGACAGCGCGATCGAGCGCTCCGAGGGCTCGGCGAGCACCGTGCGCTGGGGCACGACGTAGCGCACGTTCTCCCCCCGCGTCGATGGAGATGACGCGCTCCGCGTCACCGCAAGCCCCGCATTCGGCCAGCGAGCCCCCCGCCTCCGAGAACGCTCGGGCGAAGGCCGCGGCGCTCGCCCGGCGGACTCCCTCCTGCGCCGCGAAATCCGCAAGGTCGTGGACATGCAAGGCGTTTCCGCAGGAGAACACGCCCGGCACCGACGTGGAGAGGCGATCGTCGACCACGGGTCCCCCCGTAACGGGGTCGAGCGCCCGCCCGCGCCCCGGCGACTTCGTTTTCGGAAGCAATCCGACCGACAGCAGAAGCGTGTCGCATGCCCGCGCGTCTCGGTTCGGGGAACGGTCGCCTCGTAGCGGGATCAACCTGCGAGACCCCACGGCCTCGAGACGCGACGTGCCCTCCAAGCGCGTCACCGTCGAAGACAGATGGAGCGGGATGCCGAAGTCCTCCAAGCATTGGACGATGTTGCGCTTCAGACCCGAGGGGTAGTCCATGAGCTCGTAGACGCCCTCGACCTCCATCCCCGAAAGCATCATGCGGCGCGCCATGATAAGCCCGATGTCGCCCGACCCGAGCACGACCGCGCGTCTGCCCGGAAGACACCCCTGCAGGTTCATGAGGTCTTGCGCGGAACCCGCCGAGTACACGCCCGCGGGACGAGAGCCCGCGAGGTTCAGCGCCCCCGCGCCCCGCTCGCGCGAGCCCGTCGCCAACACGACGGCGCGCGCCCCGATGAAATGCTCGCCCGCGGCGTTGACCGCCACGACCGTGCGAAGCGCATCGTCGGTGCGCGTAGGGTCGATGCGCAAGACGGTGGTCTCGCCGAGCACCTCGACATCCTGAGCGCGCACGTCGACGAGCTCTTTAGCCGCGAACTCAGGGCCTGTGAGCTCCTGCCCGAAGCGCTGCAATCCGAATCCGTCGTGAACGCACTGCTTCATGCCGCCGCCGAGGCGCCGCGCGCGGTCGACGAGAAGCACGCGGGAAGCCCCGCTATGCGCGCGCGGGCGGCCGCGGCCATGCCCGCGGCCGCCGCCAACGACGACGACGTCGTACACCTCGTGCTCGCATGCGCGCGCCCTGCAGCCGTCGGCGGAGGCAAGCTCGCGGTAATCGTCGCGCGAGTCCGCCACCAGGTACGATCCCGAAGGCGCTTCTCCACGCGCTCGGCGCCACAGCGCGCTCACGCGAGAAGATGCGCAGGATCTCGGGCAGGCAGAAACCGCCATGGCAACGGCCCATCATCGCGCCCGTGCGCCATTTGACGGCGTCGACGTCGGAAGCGGGAAGCGGCCCGTGAAGCGCATCGACGATCTCGCCTTCGGTCACCTGGCAGCAGCGGCACACGATCCGCCCGTAACGCGGGTCGCGCGCGATGGCGCGCTTGCGCTCCTCGTCGCTCATCAGGGAGAAGCGACGCGTCCAGGTCCGACGCGGGTCGAACGAGGCGTTGGCGGAAGCCCCCAGGAAGGCGGCGACGTCCTGCGCGATTCGCTCGCCGACGGCGGGAGCGGAGGTCAGCCGGGCGACTCGAAGCATGCGATGTTGAAAACCCCGGGGCGTCGGCAGCTTCCCCGATCACGAAATCCCCCGTGTCGCCGGATGCGCGCAAGCCCGCGAAGTTGCTGATGACGCCTCGCGAAGACGCCGCGGGCCATGTGCGCCGCGCGGCGGCGAGAATGCGGTCGAGGCCCTCGGCCGACGTCGAGACGTCGGTCTTCGACTCCTGCGGCTCGGAATCGGGCCCGACGAACAGATTGCCGTGAACGGTCGGCGACACCAAGACGCCCTTTCCGCGGGCCGTGGGAACCTGAAACATCGTCCGCGAGAACGTGTCGCCCAACTCGGAATCGTACAGGCAGTAATTGCCGCGCTTGGGGGTTATCGTGAGCTTGCGCTCGCTCACCATGTTGTTGATCTCGTCGGAGAACACGCCCGCCGCGTTGACGACGGCGCGGGCCGCATAGGATCTTCCGCCCTCCGCTTCGACGCGATAGCGGCAACCCGCGCGCTCCCTCCACGCGCACGACGCCCGTCACGCGCTTGTTGAAGACGAAAAGGACGCCGTTTTCGGCGGCGTTCTCGGCGGCGGTGAATGCGAGCCCGTACGGATCGCAGATGGC